>Ga0326728_10008372_pt1 | contig 25762 bp, 15 predicted proteins | sample MB3enrmetagenome_FD_207602 | JGI IMG/M metagenome (GOLD analysis project Ga0326728, IMG submission 207602) | Lab enriched peat soil microbial communities from McLean, Ithaca, NY, United States - MB31MN | ecosystem: Environmental > Terrestrial > Soil > Wetlands > Peat | place: USA: New York... | reverse complement strand
ACGATCGACGCGATCCTCGACCGGGCCGAGGACCGGAGTTTTGAGATCGCGGTCTTCGGGCGTGTCAGCTCCGGCAAGTCGTCGCTCCTCAACGCCGTCATCGGTACCGATGTGCTCCCCGTGGGCGTGACCCCGGTTACGGCCGTCCCCACGCGCATTATCCACGGCGAAGAACCATCACTCACGGTAGCGTTTGCCGATGCACCGGAAAAAAAGTTCAAAATCCAGCAGCTTGCTGAGTTTGCAACCGAACAGCAGAACCCCAATAACATAAAGCATGTGACACGCGTCACCGTAACCATCCCGGTACCGCGCCTCTCCCAGGGGGTTTCGTTTGTTGATACGCCGGGCCTTGGTTCCCTTGCGACCGGAGGTGCTGCCGAGACCCTGGCGTACCTGCCCCGGTGCGATCTTGGGGTGGTCCTGATCGATGCGGGGTCCACGTTGACCGAAGAAGACGTGCGGACCATCCGTGCATTGCAGGAAGCTGCCATTCCCGCACATGTCCTGATCAGTAAGGCCGATCTCCTCGACCGGCCTGACTGCGAAAAGACCATCGGGTACATCAGGCAGCACATCGTTTCAGACACAGGCCTTGACCTGCCGGTCCACCCGGTCAGTGTCCACCCCTCGCACCGGAAGCTGCTCGACCGGTGGTTCGAAGAGGAGATCCTTCCGGTCATGAGCCACGCGCAGGATCTCCGGGCTGCATCGTTACAGAGAAAGATCGGTGCGCTGCGGGAATCTCTTGCGTATTCCCTGCAGAACCAGATCCGAAGGAGCCGGCACACACCTGCGGGAAATGCAGAATCCGCCCGGGATGTCGAGATCCGTTTGCGAAGGGCGACCGGTCTTATCGTCGAGACCGGTAAAGCCTGCCGGGAAAAGGCCGATGCGATGAACGGGAAGGTTTTTGAGACCTGGATCGCAGGTGCTGCTTCAGGCGCCACAAACAACGGGCCGGAGGGCACCGACAGAAAAATTTTTGACAAAGATGCGGTCCGTACCGCTGTTCTCCAGACCGTGCAGGCAGGGATAAATGATATCCAGGACCAGGTCGAGACCCTTGCCACCCGACTGCAGGACGAGCTTTTAAAAAGCGCTTCAGATCTCGCCATCGCCGATGTGCCCGGCGATAAGGAATTTCTCCTGCTGGTCCGGGATATGCCGTCTTTTGATCCCGGAACGATCCATGTCACGGTGCCCCCCTACGCACTCACCGCAATGCTCGGGACGCACCTGGGAGAAAAACTGGTGACAGGGAAGCTGCACCGGCAGTTTGACGAATCTTTCGGCTTGGTCATTGCCGGTTATTTCAGGCTCCTCAAGGAATGGTCAAGCCAGGCGACATACCAGATGGGCCGGAAATTCGAGACCTATGCCGAACGATACCGGGCACAGGCAGTTCAATCACCCCAGGGACAGGATCTGACGGCTGATGAGGTGAGTGCTGTCGAAAAGGATCTCCTGTTCCTGGAATCATCCTTAACGAATTGATTTCGGTAGCTTTTTTTTAAGACCCGGAGGGTAAGTCCAAAGGGACAGATTTGGTAAAAATTATCAGAAAAGGTTATGAAAACCCGGTAGAGAGGCCGTCCCGGATATCCTTTTTCTTTTCGGCGTTGAGCCGGGTGATGTACTCTTCGTATTCGTGGATCCGTGTGCTGACCGGGAACGGGATTCCTATGGTAGAGAGGATCGCCTCACCCTGGTCAAGCGTCTGGATCTCGATCTCCATCTTACTTAAGTCCTGCTTGGCACTACCCATGATGATCTCGCGGTCGCCCCGGTCACCCAGGCCCATAACGACAAACGTGTTGATCTGGGCGAGCACTTTGGGGTCCACATTTTTTGGCTGCTGGGTGATCACGCAGAGGCCCACGCCGAACTTCCGGCCCTTTAAAATTATCCTTCTACGAATAAAAGAATAAATAATTCACCTGAAACAATCAAATAAATTACAATAGAGTTTGCGATAGTCGTGCTTTTCCATGAAGATCCTCCATACCTCTGATTGGCATCTGGGCAGTTCCCTCTGCGGGCACAAGCGGTATGAGGAATATGAAAAGTTTACGCTCTGGCTCGATGAGATAATTCGCGAGGAACAGATCGATGCCGTGCTTATCGCCGGCGATATTTTTGATACGGGCACCCCAGCCAACCGAGCTCTCGAACTATATTATCAGTTCCTCGACCGGGTTACCGCAATACCGGGCCTGCAAGTAATTGTGACTGCCGGTAATCACGATTCCCCTTCGCTCATCAATGCTCCACAGGCTCTCCTAAAACACTTACGGATCCATGTCTTTGGATCGATTGCGGAACAACCTGAAGATGAGATCGTGGAGATCGTCGACAAGGATGGACAACCGTCTCTTATTGTCTGTGCCGTGCCATACCTTCGTGACCGTGACATCCGGCTTTCCGAACCAGGGGAGAGCATTGAGGACAAAACCCGGAAACTGGAGGAGGGTGTGCAGAAACATTACCGGGAGATTACCGGGCTTGCACGGGAAAAACGGAAGCACATGAGAGGGCAGGTCCCGATCGTCGCAATGGGACATCTTTTTGTTTCGGGCGGAAAGACCGTTCTTGGCGACGGCGTCCGTGAACTTTATGTCGGAAACCTGGCACGGATCCGGGCTGAGACTCTGTGCGACGGTATCGATTATTTCGCGCTCGGGCATCTCCATGTCCCGCAGAAAGTCTCAGGTAATGACACAATCCGATATTGCGGGTCCCCGATTGCTCTTGGGTTCGAAGACGCCAGCCAGCAAAAACAGGTTGTGATTGTGGAGTTTGGGTTGGGAGTACCAGTTATTCGTACTATCCCGGTACCGAAGTTTCTGGATATACGAACACTCAAAGGCGATCTTTCTTCGATTGAGCACGAGATCGGATCGCTGATTAAGCTGGATCACCCGGTTTGGCTCGAAGTGCTTTTTTACGGATCGCATTCGCCATCTGCGGTACAGACCCAACTTCGGGAACTGACCGAAGGAACCGAAATTGACATCCTGCGCATTAGACCCTTTGATAGTGGAATTGCTGTCATTGTTTCCGATGATTCAGGTGAAACACTTGAGGACCTGTCCGAGACCGAAGTGTTCAGGCGTTGTATGGATGCAGGGAATATCCCTGAAGAAGACCGGGAGGAATTAACCTATGCCTTCGCGGAGATCCTCAAGGACGTAAATGAACAGGATACACCGGTATAAGTGAGAATTCCTGACATGCGCATCAATTCCCTTCGGTTCAAAAACATTAACTCCCTTGCCGGGGAGTGGAAGATTGATTTCCGGGATCTGGCGTACCTGTCGACGGGGATTTTTGCAATTACAGGACCGACCGGTGCCGGGAAGAGTACAATTCTCGATGTGATCTCTCTTGCCCTCTATGGCCAGACGCCTCGGCTCGGACGGATCACAAAAAGCGCCGGGGAGGTCATGTCCCGCCAGACCGGTGAATGCCTTGCCGAGGTGGAATTTACATCGGATAAGGGGATTTTCCGGTGCACGTGGAGTCAGAAACGGGCACATAAAAAATCTGACGGCGAACTCCAACCACCAAAGCATGAAATTGTCGATTTAACTACCAAAAAAATCCTTGAAGCGAAACTTATCGCGGTGCAGCAGAAGGTCGTTGAAGTCACCGGGCTCGATTATCAGCAATTTACCCGATCTATCCTGCTTGCACAGGGAGAGTTTGGCACATTCCTTGATGCAAAAGCTGACGAACGTGCACCGATCTTAGAAAAAATAACGGGTACTGGGATCTATGGCCAGATCTCGTCGAAAGTTCATGAGCGGTATGGAATGGAAAAATCGGCGCTAGACGCACTTTTGGAGAAGGCAGATACACTTGAGATGATCTCCCCGGTGCAGGCCGTAGCGCTCAAAGAGAGAAATGAACATCACGAGAAAGAGATCCACGAGGTTTCCAAGCGTTGTAAAAAAATGGAGGATGCGGTGGCGTGGCTTGACAATATCGCAGCGCTCGAAAAGGAGATTGCCGATCTGGAGGAGCGGGAGCGGGCACTCACCGAACGAAAGACTGCCACAAAAAGGGATCTTGAGGCGCTTTGCCTTGCCCGCAGGGCCCGCGACCTCGAAGGTATATACTCCACCCTTACCGCGCTTCGCGAGCAGCAGGAGCACGAGACACAAGAGAAAACGGCATACGAAGAGCGTCTTGCGGAACTGTCCGCTAAATATACCACCACGCTCGAAGCGTTCCAGCTGGCACAGGAACATCATGGGAAAGTGGCAGGTGAAAAAGAGAGAGAAGACGACATTTGCCGGTGTGTCCGTGAGCTCGATATCAAAATCCAGGGACTGCGGAATCAGTGCGATGAACGCATCAAAGAAAAACGGCGGCTGGAAGAAGAGGTTGGGACGTTAAAGGAAGCCATCCGGTCCGCAGAAATGCAGGTGGAAGGGCTCCGGCCGGAACTCGTGCAGATCAATGGATATCTCGAAGAGCATCCTCGCGATGAGAAATTGATCGCGTCTCTATCGGGTATCGAATCCGCGGTCCGGCAGATCCATACAACAGAGGAAACAACGGAAAAGCGACGGGAAGAACTTCTCAAAGTGGAGCATACGCTTGCCGATGCCGAGCAGGTGGTTATACGGAGAAAAAAAGATCTGGACAAGGCTGCAGGAAAAGTCCAGGCTGCCATTGTTTCATCAGATCGAATAAAAACGGAGCTCGCAGAAATTACCGGTGGCCGTGACGGTACCACGTTGCGGCTGCTTGCCGATGGGTTTACTGATCGTCAGCATCGTCTCAAAGATCTTTTAGATCTTCTCGTGCGAATCGAAGCAGACGTAGACGCGCAGAAGAAACTTGTCTCTAAACTTGATACTTCCAGAGCTCAGCGAACCGCGGAAGAAGAGCGCTACAACGCACTCAAAAAAGATGCGGCTGTGGCAGCAGAATTCCTCCGGCTCTCTGAAGAGAACAGGGTTTACCTTGCCCATATCAAAAGCCTCGAGGAATCTCGGAAGACGCTTGCGGAAGGAAAGCCCTGCCCCCTCTGCGGTTCAACCGATCATCCGTGGTGCACGGGAGCCGTGCCGGTACCCGACGATGCTGATAAAAAACATGAGGCCTACAAACGGGAAAACGAGGAACTCCAGATCCAGCTCCGGAAAATCGAGGCAGAACTCGCAGGCATCATTGCAGGGATACAAGCCGACGAGACAGCCTTGGGAGACCGTGAGGAAAAGTCCGTAATAGCGACTTCAGAACTGGAGGCTGGATGCTTGGCCCTCGGTATCCCGGTCGATCCACCCCTTAAGCCCGCAATCGCTGCAGCACAGGATGAGTGTACCGCCCGGCTTGAAGAGACCAGAACAATTCTTTCCCGGGCTGAAGAAAAGGAAAAGGAACTTCGAAAAGAGGAACAGTCATTTAGCAACGAAAAGGATGACCATGAGGCGTTCAAGCGAGACTATGACCAGGCGCTTGTTATCCGCGATAGACATATCCGCGACCGCGACCGGCTGACGCGTGAGATCGCTGCTGACGGAGAGGACGTCCATCAACAGAAAGCCGCTTTTCTTGAGTCAGTGCAGGAGTATGACGTCCTCGTGTTTAGTACGTCAAAAATGACCGAAGAGATCCTCGATGCGCTCACAAAACGTCGGAATAATTATGTGGCAAACCTTACACGCAGGCAGAATCTTCAGGAAAGGTTGCAACGAGATGAATCTGAGATAAAGCAGAATCAGTCACTCCTGTCAGCGGCAGAAAAGAGATTCGAGGATATTTCCAACACCCTCACCGGACTTGGGAGGGAATTTTCGGATTTGTCTACAAAGCGCAAGAATCTCTACGGGGATAAGGACCCGGCTGCCGAAGAAACCCGGGTCGCGCAAATGGCAAAAGAAGCAGAAGCAGTACTCTCCGCGGCAACGGATGCAAAGAACATTGCAAATACACAGAAAACTGCCTGCGAGGAGCAGATCCATGCTCTTGCTGGAAAAATTGATACACACATTCCGGTACTCATAGAACATGAACAGAGATTTTCTGATGCGCGTTCCGAAGCAGGATTTTTCCGCGAAGAGGAATTTTTGTCAGCCCGCCTCTCCCCGGACCACCTAGCCGAACTAGAGACCCTCGAATTGGACATTAAGCGTGAAGAAACGAAAATTGCTGCCGGTCTTACCGAAAGGATCGGAAAACTGGCGGCAGAAAAAAAGCGGGCCCTGACGCAGGAAAACGGAAAAGACATTGCCCTTGCCATAGAAAACGACAAAAATCGTATAACCCGGCTTCAGCTCGATATCGGAGGGATCCGTAATCAGCTCGAACAGTACAACGGGCAGGTGAAAAAACAACAGGAACTTGCAGAAGCGATCGCAAAACAGAGAAAAGAGTTTGCAAAATGGGAGAAACTCCACGCGCTTATCGGTTCTGCAGACGGGAAGAAGTTCAGGATCTTTGCGCAGGGGCTAACCTTTGAGACATTGATCGTGCAGGCCAACCGACACCTCCGTGCTATGAGCGATCGCTACCTCCTTATCCGAAACAAAGAATCGCCGCTTGATCTAGATATCGTGGATAACGACCAAGCCGGGGAGATCCGGACGACAAAGAACCTGTCCGGTGGAGAGAGGTTCATCGTGAGTCTTGCACTTGCGCTCGGCCTCTCGGGGATGGCTAGCCACAACATCAAGATTGATTCGCTGTTCCTTGACGAAGGGTTCGGGACGCTCGATCCCGAGACCTTGGAAACAGCGCTTGAGACGCTCTCCTCGCTCCAGCGCGAAGGAAAGATCATCGGGATCATCTCCCATGTACCTGCATTAAAGGAGCGGATACCAGTGCAGATCCAGGTCGAGAAGATTGGTGGCGGGAGGAGCCGGTTGTACGGTCCGGGGTGTTCAGGAATTCGGTAAAAGTAACCGGGAATTCCCGCCCCACCTTTTTTCTCTGCGTTCTCTATTCTTCCATAAGCCGGACCCCACAAGAAAACACAGATTAGCATCGGGGACAGAGAGTTATCTAATAAAACCGTACGATGCCGATGCAAAACACCAGACTCTTCCGTGGACTGCCCGGTGACGGGCTCGATATATTCATCCGGAAATACCGGGAGGCGGCATCGGAGGATTCCTTCAGTACCTGGCTTATCCTACCCACAAAAAGACTGGCCTTAAAGACGGTGCGCGAACTTGCCGAAGACCCGGAAAGGACTGTCCTTTCGTCCCATATATGTACATTGCAGGACTTCTGTTCGGAGTATTTTGCACAAAACCGTACCACAACCCGGCTCCTTGGAATGGCGGAGTCCCGGCTACTCCTCCAGCAAATTCTTCTCTCTCACCGGGAAAAAATTCCTTTCTTTTTCACCCGGGGAAATCATTCACCTGCAACATTAGATAGCCTGCAGGATTTTATTCATGTAATTACCCGGCGAAAGATCGTATATCCCTTCTGCCTTGGTGACCTTCAAGGTGAAAAAAGCAGGCAGATTGGACTCGTTTTTTCAGAATACCAAAAAAAGATGCAGGCAGAAGATCTCGTGGACATGGACTCCATCCTTACCTGGGTTGCAGGACATATTTCATCTCATGGCATCCGGTTTGGGAACGTGTTTGTATACGGAGCTAATTCACCCCTGCCGATCGAATCGGATCTTTTCTCAACAATCCGGGACGCATCCCGGGAATTTTCGGCCTTCATCCCGGGAGGTTCCGATGAAAAGATCTTCCAGGGCGGGAATGAATGGACAGGAACTCCTGCAAGTATAGATCAGATACCGCCGTCATCACCCCATAACTACGGGATCGCCAGCCTCTTCTCAGAAAATCCTGCAGATCTTTCGGAGTCCTACATCCGCTGCGCGATCTTTGCAACGGAATACCGGGAGCTCTCCTGGGTGGCAGAAGAGATCTGCCGGCTTCATGACTCCGGGGTTTTATTCTACGGTATCGCAGTTTGTTTCCCGGAAGTGCGGGGGAAACTGGGGCTCCTCCAAGATGTATTTTCCGATTTTTCCATCCCGTGGAGCAGTGCAACCGGGACCTTCTTAAACCGAATGCCTCTTGTCCAAGACCTCCTCGCAGTTTCAGGGATTGTTTCTCAGGAATTTTCCCGCGACGCAGTCCTGCGGGTAGTACAAAGCCCACTGTACCAGTATGCCCGGTCAAATGCAGGCTCACGCAGTGTTCCGGACCTTGATATCCGTGAACTAGATCTCGTATCCCGGTTTGCACAGGTAGAGAAGTGGGAATCCGGCTGGGAACGAGGATTTGATTACTTGGAAAAACGGTTTGCGGAGCTCGAACTCCGGGGTGATCCCTTGCCGGTACCAAAAGAATCACTGGCCCGTGTCAGGGTAGGTGTCGCTGCCCTTTTCCGGGATCTTGCCCCATTAAAAGGAACGCACCGGGTCCGGGAGTATGTCCGGAATTACTGGGATCTTCTCGATCGCTGGGGATTTCTTAAGGTCACCCAAGCCCCTGATGAAAAAATCCTATCCAGCGAATATGCTACACGAGAAAAATTCAAGACCTGTCTCGACAGGGTCGGAAATCTCGCAGATGTCCTCGCTCCCGGTCCCGTAACGTGCGGGGAGTTCCTTCGGATCCTCATCTCTGTTACAGAAGAGATCGATTTTCTCCCGGAAGAACCGGGAGCCGGCGTCCAGGTTATAGGTATCCGCGAGGCCGCAAACGATCGGTTCCCATATCTTTTCCTCGCGGGTCTTACCGATGGCGACCTGCCCCGGCTGACAACCCGAATTCCTTTCACAAACCAGCAGGAGAATGCACGAATGGGAACCCGTACCCTTGACGAGGTCCTCCGGGAAGCGAGGTATTATTTCATTGCGGCGCTCTTGGCCGGGGAACGGGCGGTGTACTTAAGCTCCCCGCAATCCGACGGGGAAAATCCTCTTTTGTCCTCTGCATTTTTTGAACGAGTGAAAGCCCAGATCCCGGAGGGATCATGGGCGGATCCGGAAAATGGGGAGATCCGGCACTCGGGGCGAACCGACGCGATCCATGCCGGGAATAGTATCGCTGCGGGAGCATTTCCTGACGCGCTTGTGCACCTCTCCTCCGGAAATCTGCTCGAGAACATTGCCGAACAGATAACGATGGAAGAATACGAGCGGGACGGTACCCGGGCTTCCCCGTATGCCGGGTCACTCTCGGAGGATCCGGCAATCTGTGCGTACCTTACAGACAAATTCGGCCCTTCGCATATCTATTCCCCGACCGTCCTTGAAACATACGCTGCATGCCCGCTCCGGTTCTTTGTGGAAAAGATCCTTGATATTCAGGCACTCCCGGAGATCGAACTGAATTTATCGGCACGGGACCGGGGGACGGCTGTCCACAATATCCTGAGCGCATTCTATCGTGCCTGGATATCGGGAGGGAGAGGAAGGGTGCACCTCTCCGAGCTTGCAGAGGCCGGAGATCTTATGGCTAGCATTGTCACCGGGGAACTGGGGCGGTATGCGTTCCGGAGCCCGGCCTGGGAAGCAACTTGTGTCCAGATGACCGGAAGTCCCGGGACCGGCCCGGGGATCTTTACGCGGTTTTTACAGAAAGAGACTGATGAGGAGTCGTCGCCACTCGTTCCCGCCTTTTTCGAACTCACATTCGGGATGCGGCGGGATGAAAACGATGACCCTGCATCGATTCCGGATCCAGTGGAAATTTCTGCCGGCGAAGGAACGGAGCCGATCCGGATCAAAGGCAGGGTGGACCGGATCGATATCACGCCGGATGGGCGCTTTGCGATCTATGATTACAAGACCGGATCGCAGATCGCGACAAGGAACGAGATTGCGTCCGGGAAGGCTCTCCAGATCCCCCTGTATCTGCTCGCGTACGAGAAGATATCCGGGAACACGGGCGTTCTCGGGGGATATTACCGGATCCGCCGCGAGGTGGAGAATCGTATTGTTCTTCTTGACGATGCCGGAAGGGATCTCGTTATCTCCACAAATCCACGGTTGACAAAGGACTTCCGGACCGCGCTTCTTACCTCGTTAAAGTACTCGGCTGGATATATTCAAAGGATCCGGGCCGGTTCGTTCCCGCTGCCGGCCGAAGAGAAATGCCCGAATCCGTACTGCGAATTTTCGACAATCTGTCGGTTCGATCCCTCCCGGATCTTCTCATCAACGGAGGAGGCCTGATATGGCGGCGACCGAACGACAGAACCTGGCGATCACGACCCATGACCGGAGCATGGTCGTTACAGCCGGAGCAGGTACCGGGAAGACGTACGTGCTGGTAAGGAAATATATCGATCTCTTAGAAACCCGGGGGGTTCGGGTCCCGGAGATCCTGGCGCTTACTTATACCGAAAAGGCAGCGGCCGAGATGAAGGAGAGAATCCGGGCCGGACTTTCCGGTCGGTCCGGCCAGTTCTGGGAGCGGGCAAATGAGGAATTCCTTGTTGCACCGGTTCAGACCTTCCATTCCTTCTGCGCCCAGATCCTTCGTGAGTTTCCCATAGAGGCCGGGCTCGAACCGGGCTTTGCAGTCCTCGATGAGCAGCAAATGGCCCGGATCCACGAGGAATCGTTTGAGTCCCTGATAACTACTCCTGGTGATGGTACTTCACACGATGCCCTGGTACGCGTCCTTTCGATCATTGAACCTGGAACACTCCGGGGAATGCTTTTAGCAATGTACGCAAAGCGCCGGGAGTACCGTGAGTTTTTTACCGCGCTTGCCAAGAATGAAAACGCAATCGTTCTTATCTGGCAGGAGAAAGTGCACGCGTTCCGAGATGCGGAGATCGTGGGGCTTCTTGGGAATCGGGAATTTGCATCTCTTGTTGCAAAAATCTCTGCATTTGCCGTTGCCTATGACGGGGTTGACGACAAAGCCGCATTCTATCTAACTGAAATCCGGCCGTTCCTTGAACATCTCGTGCCTTCATCGGGACCTGCTGCATTCTGTGAATCAGTAGATACCCTCCTTACTAAGAAAATGGGAAATGTGGGGAGCAAAAAGAACTGGCAGGGCAGCGATCTTGAGGAGTTCAAAGCCGCAAGGAAACGCCTGATTGCGATCCTCGAACAGAAAGAGTGGCTCTGCTGGCTTACGGTTGAACCTTCGGATCCGCTGGTTACCAGGTCCCTCCGACTCCTCTCTGATCTGTCGTTTGTTTTTGCCCGGTACCTGGAACTTGTAGACGAAGCAAAGTCAGGGATTGGGGGCCTTGACTTCTCGGATCTCATCCTGCACGCACGAAGGCTCGTGACGGAAGACCGGCAACTTGTGGCAACCCATCTGGCAAAGAGGTTCCGGTACATTCTCGTAGATGAGTTCCAGGACACGGATCCCGCCCAGTTCGAGATCGTCCTTGCACTTGTCGGTAACCCCGGGCCGGGAACGGATTCGCTTTTCATTGTCGGTGATCCTAAGCAGTCGATCTATCTCTTCCGGGACGCGGATGTGACGCGCTTTAAGGAGGCCCAGCTGATCGTCGATACAACCTGTCAGGGAAAGGTCGTGAACCTTGACACGAGTTTCCGAAGCACGGGGCCGGTGCTGGAACTCGCAAATTTCCTTTTCTCCCGGCTCTTTGCCTCTGCGGAGAAACCGTGGGAGTTCGGGTACGAACCGGTGAACTGCTCCGATGCCCGAAAGGAGCATACGGGCTTCGTAGAACTGATGCTTGTTACAAAAGAGGATACCGGGCCTGCAACGAAACGTGCCGAAGCAACAATGGTGGCTCGCAGAGTTCAGAGCCTAGTTGCCGGTTCTCCTGCCGAAGTGTACGAGGAACTTTCAGACCGTTCATTTGTGAAGCGGCCCGCCCGGTACGGAGACATCGTAATCCTTCTTGAACAGCGCACGAACCTCTCGTATTATCTGGCAGCCCTGGCCCGGTACGGCGTCCCGTATTATGTGCATGGCGGAACCGGTTTCTACGGGAGGCAGGAGATTTTCGATCTGTACAGCATCTTTTCCTTCCTTGAAAACCGGCACGATGATGTGAGCCTTCTCGGGACGCTCCGGTCCCCGTACTTCGGGTTGAAAGACACGGAGCTCTTCTACATTGCACATAATTACAAGGGGACGTTGTGGGAGAAACTGTGCCAGTCTGCCGATGCGAAAAAGTCCGGGCCCGCTGCACGAGCACGGGACCTTCTCTCCGCATGGCAGCTGTATACGAGACGGATTGGTCTCTCCTCCCTCTTCCGTAAGATCCTTGGTGATTCCGGGATCTATGCGGTGTATGGCGCGCTTCCTGAGGGCGTGCAGATGCTCGCAAATATCGAGAAACTTGCAGGGATCGTGCGGAGCCGGGAGGAAAAAGAATCTTACGCGATTAGTGATCTCATCCGAGACCTGCGGCGCTCGATGGAGGACGAGGAACGGGAGGGGGAAGCACCTCTCGATGCCCTTGCAGAGAATGCGGTCAACATTATGACGGTCCACGCTGCAAAAGGCCTCGAATTTCCGATCGTCATTGTGCCTGATATGGGCACGGGGTTCCGGGAGCGGTTCGGGCAGATCATGATCGGGGACGACACCCGGCTCGTTGGAATAAGGGTGCCAAACCCAAAGGACGATTACACGCTTGCAGACAGCCCGGTCCTTGCAGCCCTCCGCGAGATGCAGCGCGAAAAAGAGCGGGCAGAGAAGAAACGACTCCTCTATGTGGCGCTGACCCGAGCCCGGGACCATCTCATCATGAGCGGGACGCAGCCGGAGGATCTTCTGGTCCCTTCAGCGTTTGCAAAGACCCGGATCGAATGGGTCACTGCTGCGCTCGGGATAACCCGGGACGCTATCACAGCAGGGGAGCGTCGGCTCGATACCGGGAACGGAACTTCCCTCAAACTTATGATCCTCTCAAGACCCGAACAGATCCCTGCCGAGGTTTCGGAGAAAACTGCCAAGCGGATCGATCTTCCCGAAGATCTTAAAGAGTCACACGGAACCCGGCCGGTCCCGGCACCGGAGCCGGAGTCCCGGCCAAAGATTATAACCGTCTCCGAATTCGAGAAAGAAAAACAGGGCGGGAAGATCCCGGTACGGGTGGTGCGGGAATCTCGGTACCTCTCTGGTGTTCCGGGCGAAACGAAGGGCACGATCATCCATGAAGTTCTCCGGGGCCGGGATGCGAAAACGGTCCTGGAAGAATTCGGGGAATATTCGGAAGAGCATGTCCGGCAGTGCGAAGAGATCCGGGCCGTATTCCTCGCATCCGATCTCATGAAGCGGGCGAAGCGGTCGTTTTGCGAGCTCGCATTCGTGGTGACGTACGAAGGCCGGCTGATCTCCGGCAAGATCGACCGGCTCTGCGAGCTCGACGACGGGTCATGGGTCGTGATTGATTACAAGAGCGAGGCGGTGTCTCCGGAAGAGTACGCGCTGGTTGCGGAGGAGTACCGGGTCTCGATGGCGGTATACTGCGAGGCGGCACGAAGGCTGGTTGCCGGGAAAACGGTGGCCGGGTTTTTGTATTTCACGGAGACCGGGGAATTTTGGCTTGAATGAAAATTAAATTCCAATATTTTTTATATAAGTTATAAAACACATACTGCCATTAAAGAAATTTAAAGAATATTGAATGTGATCCAATGATAACACAAATTTGTAAAATTGAAAAATATCAATTTTTCAAAAATTTTTCTTGGAGTGATGGTGTACCTAATTTTAATAAGAATAATTTAATTTATGGCTGGAATGGAACCGGCAAAACCACATTTGCGAATTTTTTACGTCAAATAGAAAAGAAAGAACTTGAACCTGATTGTGGAGAGTTTGAGATTTTAACTGATACAGAAAAAATTACAAAAGATAATTTTTTACATTCCAATCTTAAATTAAAAGTTTTCAATCAAGAATATGTTAAAAATACTATATTTAAATCCACAAATGATATTGATCCAATTTTCATTATAGGTGAGGAGAATATTTCCAAGAAAAAAATTATTGATGAAAAGAAGAATGAGATTATTCGATTAGAGAACGAGAGAAACGCTATAATAGAGAATCAAGAACGGGTAAAGAAAGAACTTGAAAAATTATGTAGAAATACTGCAAGAACCATAAAAGATAACCTTCGGCCCTCTGAATTAAACCATTATAAAAATTATGAATGTCCAGAACTTCGAGAGAAAATAAAAATCCTAAAAAACACGACTTTTGAAGATAATATTCTTTCTCAAGAGGAACTTAACCGTCTCACAATTACTATTAAAGAAAATCTAAAGCCAGTTCTCCCCACGATTACATTAAATTATCTTCAAATTAATGAGATTGAAACGGAAGTTATTGATATTTTAAGGGAGAGGATCGTCACCCATGCAATTGCTCGTTTGAAGGAAAATAATGAGTTGAATCAATGGGTTCACCGAGGTCTTCAAATTTCTAAATCTGGAGGTACGGGAGTCTGTCCTTTTTGTGAGCAAAATTTACCTATAGGATATATAGAAAACTTACAAGAACATTTCAATGACACTTATGTGAACGTTATTGACAAAATTGATCGGGAAATACAAAAAATTAAAAAATTTAAATTAGAAATTGGCATCCAGCTTCCAGACAATGCTCGATTTTATGATGACCTTTCTCAATCATATTTGATATTATCCCAGAAGTTTGAACAGGTAAAAATTGAGATATTAATTTATCTTGATAAATTAGTTGATGTACTTATAGAAAAACAGAAAAATCCTTTTAAAATTGTCGATTTTCAAACGGCAAAACCCTCGAATGAGATTATAAATATCCTTGATCAAATAAATGTTACTATTTCGGAACATAACAATAGAACCACCAATTTTTCCAAAGAGATTGAAAGTGCAGGGAATCTATTAGAAACACATTTTGCTGCAGAGATTATTAACGAAAATTTAGATCTAGAAAGAAATCTGAACTCCCTCTCCGAACAAAGAGAATCACTTACTACCAATATTGAAAAAAACAAAACTGAAATCAACGAACTTGAAAAGGATCTTTTTACTCATGCACTTGCAGCAGATTTGATCAATGAAGATTTACATAATTTCCTTAATCGAAATGAAATTGAATTAATCGTTAAGGATAAAGGATATCAAATTTCAAGAAAAGGAGCAGTAATAGATAGATTAAGCGAAGGAGAAAAAAGTGCTATTTCCTTTATTTATTTTCTTAATTCCTTTAATGACAATCGATTTACTATTTCTAATAGCACAATTGTCATAGATGATCCAATATCGAGTTTTGATTCAATCTCGCTTTACAATGCATTCAGTTATATGATAAACCGGACAAAGAATGCTCAACAAATAATTATATTGACGCATAATTATTCATTTTTTAACCAAGTCAAGAATTTTTTAAAGGACAAGAAACGAATAGGGACCTCTCGTTTCTATATGATAAAAAATAGAATTAAAAATAATGAGCGAATAGCTGAGTTACATTGTCTTGATGAGTTCCTTTTATCTTATTCGTCTGAATATCATTATTTGTTTAGTTTAATTTATAAAAACGCAATAAAGCCCGATAGTACTTTTGAAGATTATTATCAGCTCCCAAATCTATCAAGAAGATTTCTAGAATCATTTTTAGCGTTTCGTTTTCCAAGCGAAATTGGGAACCTTGGGAATCAATTGAGTAAATCAAATATCCGTCCTGAACAAAGGACACGGATTTTACGATATACTAACGCTCATTCACATAATGATCACATCCAAGTGGATTCAACGGGGACTATATTATACTTGGATGAAACACCTCAAGTGTTGAATGATATATTAGATTTAGTAAAAACCGATAATGAACATTTTAATGAGATGAAAAAAATTATGGAATCGACGGATCGGATACTGCATGTTACTTAATATTAAGTCAGACCACCATTTCTAGTATTAGCATTTTCAGCTGGGTTCACTTGATTTAGGGGAAAATCTCTGATGCATAGTCTTGCCGTATCCAAACAAACCTCCGCAAACTTATCTCTCAAACACACCCCGATAAAAGAACGGTTCAGGAAATTCCCGTACACGTACAAAGCATTCATCGCTGCAAACACCCGAGCGATCTCCGGTCACGCTCCTCGCGTAACTGCTCCTCGTAAAACACGTACGGTTTTGTCGCGTCGGTCCTGAGAAACACAAGTTCGGTGTCGATCTCGTTCGTACTCTTGTTGCTGCACGCCTTTGTTCAGAACCCAGAGCCATACGGCATCATCGCTGCAAACTTCATGCCATTCGTTTTTTCATGCGGATCCATGATTTTCTAATAATCCTAATTGTGATTAGTACTAATCATGATTAGGAAGTTTATCGATCGCGATGAGGTGCGGACGCTGCTCGAACGCGTGGCGGTACGAATGGGTTGACAAGGATAATACCTCCATCCGGTAGAACCCCTAAACAGCCCATCTTTTCATTTTCATGTGCAGGAGAGCCCGATCTCCCGGATTATCCCCTGCACAAACAAGCCCAAATACGCTTGGCCGGGCCGAGTCTCCCGCCGGCCTAAAACCGGCGGGGTTTGGCATTGCAGAACCAGAAACTGACTTGGTTTTTTGCGAAACCAGCTTGTCCGGGCGAAAAACTGGGGCGATCCGGGGCAGTTTCAGGCCCGGATTTTCAGTACTCTTCCAGGAGGGATCGGATACGTGCATTATCAGACCCGCCAAAAGACCGTATCCCAAACAAGCCCGATTCGGCCCCGGATTGCCAATCCGGCGATCCCGTTTTCCGGTTCCACAGGAAACTGTGTCCACGCCCACGGAAAATATTGTTATTTGCGACTATTTTTCAAAACCGGGCAAAAAGAAGGCCACTTCAACCTGCAAAATAGCGGGCCTGTACGGGCTGCCTGTTTCCGGATGGGCTGGAATACCTGGGGGAGGGAAAGAATGGCGCTATGGGCTTTGCGACTTGCCGGGTCGGAAGAGGCACTGCGCTAGGGAGGAGTACCGAAAGTCGAAGGAGATCTATTGCGAGGCGGCAAGGTAGTAGACGGGGGGACTGTAAGGGACAAGGTGGTTGTATTAATTCAGATGTTCTTTAAAATGTAAAAATTTGGTAAGTAATTACGATCAACATGAAAAATTACGGCTTGATGAATAATTGCTGTAACTCGACCATTATAACAAAGATATAATAATTTATATCTAAACAAACGCAATTAACAAAAAGTGATCTACGAATTAATTTGGATGTAAGCAGAAATGAGCTCATCATCACCTCGACGTGTCTCTCCTTCGGATAAAATTTTGTTATATGGTCTTTCTGCAGGTCGTTGTGCATGTCCCAATTGTAGACGTGAAGTAATCCTTGTTGATGAGGATACGGATGATGCAAATAATATTGGAAAAATTGCTCACATTGTAGCGCATAGCAATAATGGCCCCCGTGGTGATCCGGCATTTCCCTCACATCTCAGAGATAAATATGATAATTTAATTCTTCTATGTCCGCTTTGTCATGATATTATCGATGCACAAGATAGCAAATATTCAGTAGAACAGTTGCGGCATATTAAAAGAGATCATGAACAATGGGTACGAAGCACATTAGTAAAGATTATGCCGTCCATTGGATATGGCGAGTTAGAGATTATTATTCAAAGTCTCTGTTGTAGTAAGATAACTCCATATTCAGGAGATCTCCAAGTAGCACCCCTACAAGAAAAAATTTTAAAAAATGGATTAACACCCAACAGTAATTTTTCGATTACAATGGGCTTGAGCAAACAGAAGGATGTTCAGAAAATAGTCACTCGTTTGTCAAAGATAGATCCGACATTTCCGGATCGTTTTAAGCAAGGGTTTATTGATAAATACAATGAACTTTTCAGAATGGGGATTCGGGGAGATGCACTATTTGAAGCATTACATGAATTTTCCTATAGCAAAAGTCATGAATTTAAACGGCAAGCTGCGGGTTTAGCGATATTAACATATTTATTTGAAGCATGTGAGGTTTTTGAGAAATGATTTTGCCAAATAAATATCTCACAATCGAAAATTCAATTATGGGGGGTGGAGCTTTAATCCTCTCAAATCTCGAAAAACCCCGAACTATTACATCATTGTGGGAAGAAGTAAGATCATCTCCGCAGATTGAAATATATTCCAGATTTATTCTAATTCTCGATTTTTTATACACAATTCATGCGATTACATTAGATAATGGATTTATTGGGAGAGCAAATAATGATTAAAAAGATATTTGCTAATAAAGAATCCTTTAAAACAGTGGAGTTTTTGCCGGGTTTTAACTTAATTCTTGCAGAAAGAACAAAAAATTCAACTAAAACTGATTCAAGAAATGGTTTAGGAAAATCAACATTAATAGAAATAATTCATTTTGCCTTGGCTCTCAAGCGAAAAAAGATCAGGGGCTTCTTGTAGAGCCACTAAAAGATTGGGAATTTGGTCTAATAATGTCAATTGATGGTGAAGAAATTACTGTCACAAGAGAAATTAATAATCCCAAATATGTTCAGATTGAAGGAGATTTACCTCATATTCGGAAAATAGGAAAAAATACATTATTCGGTACGTCTTTAGATGTCAAAGAATGGACATCTGTGTTGGGTGAATCCTTGTTAGGATTATCTTCAGCAAATAAAAATTATAAAACACAACCTTCTTTCCGAAGTATTATATCTTATTTTATTCGGAAAGGAAAAGATGCATATTCTAAACCGTTCGAATACTTCAGAAAACAAAATACATGGGAAATTCAAGTAAATAATGCATTTTTACTGGGATTATCCTGGGAAAATGCAGCACAATTGCAAATTTTGAAGGATGAACAAGAACAAATTAAGAATGCAAAAAAATTGCTGAATGCTGGATTGACTCTGCAAAATGAAGGCTCAATTGGGGATTTGGAAGCACAACAGGTCCAATTACATGGAAAATTGAAAAAAGAGGAAGAGGGTCTTAAATCATTTAAAGTTCATTCGCAATATCACCAAATTCATCAAGATGCCAATTTACTTTCGGAAAGATTACACTCCTACACAAATGATCTGATAATGAACGATCAACTGCTAAAATTGTATCAAGACAATTTATTTGAAGAAGAACCTGCTTCGATCAAGAATCTAAAAGAAATTTACAACGAATGCAATGTGGTTTTCCCGGAAATTACATTACGCCGCCTTGAGGAAGTAGAGCAATTTCATCATACGATTATTAAAAATCGAAAAGCTTTCCTGGAAACTGAAATTATTCGATTAAAACAAAAAAACAGCAAATTGAATGAACATATCAAAAAAATAACAAATGAACGTGCAACTTTATTAGAAATTCTTGAATCACAAGGCGCATTGGAAGAACTTAATTTACTACAGAAAAAGCATTGGGATACCGTGAATGAATATGATACTATTTCACATGTTCTTGAAAATTTAAAAAATTTTGAAACGAGATTAAGCGAGCTCAAAATTGCATTGGAGATTCAGCAACAGAAAGCGTCGCGAGAATATGATGAACGCCGAAGTATAAGAGAAAATGCAATATCATATTTCAATGAATATTCGGAATATCTCTACCATTCTCCGGGAAAATTGGTTATTGATCTTGGGTCAAAAGGGTTCAAGTATAATATTAAGATTGAGCGGGATAAGAGCGATGCAGTTGGAAATATGAAAATATTTTGTTATGATATGGCCTTAGCTCGTTTATGGGCAGAACGAACACCCTCTCCGAAGCTACTTGTACATGATAGCTTGATTTTTGCAGATGTTGATGAACGACAAAGAGCAACGGCCTTGGAGACCGCTGCATTACATGCAAAAAAATACAACTTTCAATACATAACGACGTACAATAGTGATTTACTTCCTTGGACTAATTTTTCTAAAGGATTTGATCCTAAGAAATATGTTAGATTAACATTGACGGATGAGAGTCCAGATGGATGTTTACTCGGATTTCGGTATATTTAATATCCTCACTATATTGGAAAACGAAGAGAGATAATTACCAATCCTCATCTCCGAACAAACCTTCGCGAACTTATATCGCATTCATATCCTCTGCGGAAGCCGGGAAAGCCTCAAACCTACAGAAGAAAGTATATTATCTGCATCCTTTTGCCCCTTTCACATTGCATTGTGACATCAAAGGACATTTTTCATTATCATTCATAAAGTGAGGACACGGGGGTATTGATAATAATGTCTTTTCTTTTTCTGCTTTCTCCGTGAGATCAATAATCGAAACTACTTTGTGGAGCATCTCCGGTTGATTTTTGTATGTGATTTGGTACACTTGGACAAGATTATCTAAATTTGGATATACACGGATGATCAGCCCTTTATTCTTACCGTACATTGCACATATTATTCCCAATTCTGCCAGATGGTACTGCGAAGGCCGTGACTTTGAAAATTTAATATCCTCTGTGAGATTGATTTTTTCTATATAGGGTACAATTTCCCCTTCCGGACGAGCAGAACTTTTCATTTTTAGCCAGCGGAAACTGATTTTGGCACGAGGATCTCGTTGTGATTGAATTACAGATTGCCGTTCTGTTCCATTTAGATCAATACCATGACGCTTTTTAAGGGAGCCCAACGATCCCCACAAATACGCTTTGTATTCTTCCATCTCGTCGTCATGATATGTCGATCCCAAACCGGAAATGATTTCCATGTAATGTTTTCTTGGGGCTATTATATCACGAGTTGAAAGGCAAAAAACATCAGTAATTTTTGAGTCCTCTCTTGCCTGAATTAACTGTTTGGTGAACTCATCATCGTAAGTAATTTCCAACGATCTTTGTAAGGGTACCGTATTAAGAGGTTTTAATTTTGCGCACGAACAAGACGCAATATCGCCATATTGACAACCGGATTCATAATAACGACATTTACCTAATTCTGAAGGATTTTTCGTCTCAAAAGCAGTGTCGAGTAGTTTTATCCTTTTACGTAAAATCGATTTGATCGTTCCATTATCTTTAATTTCAATTTTAAACGCTTTGAGTTCATACGGTGATGAATTTTGCATAAAAACGAGATAGTTATTTTTTGGACTGGATGGATGAATAACGGAATAAAACGCAATCTGTTCCAGATCATTGGGATACATAGAAAGTATTTCATCGGGCGTATTGGGAAGACTGTCCTTTGTTTTAAATTCAATTAAAGAATCGCCTACACGGTGATCGATTTTGCCTCGTACACCCGGAATGTCTACCCATGCCCCATCAAGCAGTCCTTCGTCTGCGTAAAAACCTGGGAGATTTTTAAACCAAATCCCTGCAAAACTATGTAATTGCTTTCCACGAGCGAGTTTTCGAATAATTTCCGGCGGTCTTTCGATATCTGGATGTATCCTTGTAAAGTATGTTTGAGCTGGATTTGTCACGTGAGTGATATAGTAATAATTTGTCGGTGAAGAGTCCTCAATTTTCGTATCCATTACATTTTTTAAGAGAGACGAAAGTGATTCGTCATAAGTAATTCCTGCTACGAATCCGTTAATTTCCTCAATAAGTCCCATGTGAATACCCAGTTATATTATAATTTGTGAGAAATGTACTCTCATTAATAATTAACTCGATTCAAGTCATGAATCCTGTTTGAAAAGTCAAATGTACGTAATCCGGATAAAGGTGATGTTATGCTCCTCTTCCTCGACACCGAAACCACAGGCCTCCCAAAATATTCCGCAACCGACCCGGTCGAAAAATGGCCGCGGGTCGTCCAGCTGGCATGGTCGCTGTACTCCAGCGACGGGACGCGTGAAAGCCGGAACAGTTTCATTATTTACCCGACAGACTTTTCTATCCCCATGGATTCTGCGAGGATTCACGGGATCACGACCGAGCGGGCGAAAGCCGAGGGCGAGTCGCTCTATAAGGTGCTCCCGCAGTTCAATGCCGATGTGGAGAAGGCGGAAACGGTCGTTGCCCACAATCTCGATTTCGACCTACCTATTGTCACAACTGAATTATTACGGTGCAGGCTCGAAACGCATCTCGCGGAAAAGCAGTATTTCTGCACCATGAAAACCCCGCAGATTGTCTCCTTGTGCAAACTTCCTTCAAAGTCTGGTCGGGGATACAAGTGGCCGACCTTAAATGAGCTGCACCTGCAGTTATTCCAGGAAGAATTTACCGACAGCCATAATGCCGGCGCAGATGTGGAAGCCTGTGCCAAATGTTATTTTGAATTGAAGAAACGGGGAATTATTGAATAAGGAATGTTTTAACGGTAAAATATCTGGACAATTCTTTGTTTATTTCGACCGCAATCTAATTTCACGATGAAACATTTTTTCGAACACTAATTTTATTATATCGCGCGTATATTTCCAAATATGGCAACGAAGCGAATCCACAACCCCAAGTCGCACACGGATATGCATATTGCCGAAAGATCGTCAAAAAACTTCCAGAAAGGACAAATTACCGGACGATATAAAAACAAAAAAAGTTCGTAACCTTTGAGTAAATTCGAATTAGATTTGATTCGTCGATAGTGATCTTTCCGCTCGGTCAGTATGGTGTTGGCGGCCTTACTTACTCACACTTGCCGTTTTCTCATTTCTGTGTCAGGACAAACCACTGCAAACTTACAACTCATACATTCCCTCTGTGAAGGCCGGGCCGGGAAATCGCCATATTCATACGAAGCATTCATCGCCGCGAACTCTTCTGCGATCTTTCCGCTCGTATCCTGTAACTGCTCCTCGTAAAACGCATAGGGTTTTGTTGCGCCGGTCTTGAGGAAGACCAGCTCCGTACCGATCTCATCAGCACTCCTGTTGTAAAATTCCGTTGCCCAGAGTACGTAGGCCGCCATCTGGAGCTCCGTCTCATACTCGTCATCGTCTTTCCCGGTCTTCCAGTCGGAAAGGACGATCGTGCCGTCCGGCATCTTTGCGGCAAAATCCACCTTGACCGTAACCTCCGCGTCCCGGATGCTGAAATGATCGAACTGCTCGTGCCGCAGGCATTCGCGTTGCGCATACTCAGGCCATTTGGCAAAGAAGGTGTGGAGGCAGGTCTTCCCGTTCTCTTCGATGTAGGTAAAAAACGAATCCGGGATCTTCTCACCGTTGTGATACTCGGTAAACGTCTCGCCGCCCACGCCCCGGTAGAGCGAGACTTTTTTCATGAATACATTGAGCGCCTCGAACAGGTCCATGGGTTTTTTGTCGCAGGCAAACTGGATCTGCTGGTCGATGATATCGTGGATGAGCTGGCCCTGGACGACGAATTTTGAGGTAAAGTTCTTGAGATACCGTATTTTTTCCGGATTTACTATTGGATTGGATTTCACATACGGCGCAATGTACTCGTAATAGTACTGCCGCTGGCACCGGTTCCAGACCCGGTGTTTGGTGAAGGACCAGAAATTGATTTTGGAAAAGAAGGGGTCCAGATCTGGCATAAGGTTCTGTAGTCGGGCGATTCCGAAATAGGTTTCCTTGAACTGATTTATATCGAACCAACTGTTTGTGTTAAAATATTGAGTTAAAAATAAATCAAAATCTTTTTCGTCTCCCCTCAGTAATCACCCACTATGAAATTCTGCCCTGAATGTGGGACAAAACTTGAGGGCGCTCCAAAGTTCTGTCCTGAATGCGGCACAAAATTTACGCAGACACCAGAGGAAGTGACTCCGCCGCCGGCAACGGAACAACCGGCGCAGGAAATTTCCCTGTCACCTCCCCAGCCGGCTACCAGCAGTTACGATCTTGGTGTCAAACTCGAAGAGGTTGTAGAGGCTATCTTCAAGGCTGACGGTTATACGACCCAGAGGAGACAGCGAATACCGGGAGCCAAGGGATACCATAACGAGATCGATATCGTTGCCCAACGGGAAAACGACAAAGTGGCAATCGAGTGCAAGAATTTTTCGCAGCCTGTGGGGATCTCCCAGGTCCGGGATTTTGCAGAAAAGATTATCGATCTCGGGCCCGGGTGGAGAGGCATTTTTGTCGGGTACAATGATTTCACGGAAGATGCCAGTCAGTTCGCCGACAGCCGCAACATCGAACAGATCGGGCGCGATGAGCTAATGGAACAATGGCTTGCGTTGTCCGTAGGGCGATTCGGAAAACAGGGCGAGAAAATTACCATTGAGCAGACTCTTCCGGTCAATATCGACTTTGTTGCTGCAACATCGCTCGATCTCATTAATAAGGAAAACGTCATGGTAAGCGATGCGAGGCTTGTCTTCCACCCGTATATCCGGTACAAGTACCGCTTCAAGCGGGTCTTTACCGATCCATCCAAAGACAAACACACTTTCGATGATCATGGCGTTGTCGTTATCGATCTCCTGGACAACGAGATTGTCAATAATCCCATCAAAAAAAATGTTGAGGGTTTTGCACAAAAACTGACACAAACCTTCACAGCGAAAGGCCGACAGGAGAGCATAGGCAGGTCCGTCATTTTGCACGAAGTGATTGATAACACACCCCTCAGCCAGATCACAATATCTATCGGCCAGGATTACCGGGTTACAAAACTCCCCTTCGATTATGCAAAACGGGACGTAAACCGGACTGCACTTGAGTATGTCATAGATAAAAATTCGAAACGAATTACCTACAACGTTGACACGAAATCGGCGTTTCCAGAGACCCGGACTATCGATTTTATCCCGGAACGAAAAGACATCTCAATCGATATTGGTGAAGTTGTTTGTGTCCCGAAATGGGTAATCCACTTCAACGCACTCGGTACAATCTATACCCGCGAAATTTTTGCCTGCTCGGGGAAAAGACTCGAAGATACCATTGCTTACTGTCCTCATCATTTCAAACTGGGATTTCTTGAAGTGCGCCAGAAAAACTTTGCAATCTGCGAAAAATGCGGGATTGCATTCTGCAAAGATCATGGGAAAATTTGCGAAGTCTGCAAGATGCATCTCTGCGAGAATCACGCCATTATCTGCAGTTCTTGTGGCAAAGCATTTTGTGAAGATCATATCTCAAAAAAATGTACAATCTGCGGCAACTTTGTCTGCGATGCATGTATCAGGAAATGCCCGATATGCGGGAAGGAGGTCGGAAGCGATCACTTGGTGAAATGCGATGTCTGTGGTAAAGAGGCGTGTTCCTCGTGTATAGTGGTTTCCGGTTTGATTAAAAAGAAAAAGATTTGCAAGAAGTGTCAGTGAATGTTTTTCCAGTGTGTTCCTTGATTAACTTCGAAAAATATATTTTGTTTGTATAATTAAACTACACCTATGGCTAGAAAAGGACCCAGAACTCTCAGTGGTATGATGAATAAAGCAGTCACCGGGGATGGACGGAAAAAACCATCATCATTGATTAGTGGTTTGTTCGGTGAGAAGAAGAAAAAGAAATGATTTAGATCACCGCAGAAAAGTTCTAGAGTCAAATACTCAACAGGAAAATTTTATTTTCTGCCTTTAACCGAGGTTATTCTTCGCGAAATACTTACAAGGTACCCCCCACCTTCATGCACTGAGGGGAAGGGGGGTGATCCCCCTTTGAAAAAATCATGGCAGGGGGGGTAGGCCCCTTCCGGGGAAAAAAGATGATGCGGGGGGTGGGGGTAACGCCTATCATCCCTCGCCCCCAATACCCGATCATTACAACAGCCTTCACCCCCGGCACCTGAACAGGCCGGAGCTCAATAAATCATCTCCCCCGGTGAACCGAACCCTATGGATCCCTCTGAAAAGGAAAACCTGAAAACATACCTGCTTTTTTCCGGCACCATATTTTTCCTGATCCTCATGCTCTGGCTCGTCCTGTTCACGACTTGGATCGTTCAACCGGATCCGTATCCTTTCGTGAATCCCACCCGGTACAGGTATGCGGG
>Ga0326728_10008371_pt1 | contig 25767 bp, 20 predicted proteins | sample MB3enrmetagenome_FD_207602 | JGI IMG/M metagenome (GOLD analysis project Ga0326728, IMG submission 207602) | Lab enriched peat soil microbial communities from McLean, Ithaca, NY, United States - MB31MN | ecosystem: Environmental > Terrestrial > Soil > Wetlands > Peat | place: USA: New York... | reverse complement strand
CCCGGACGGTGCGAATCGAAAATCCGCCGCGCAATGTGCAGGTGGGCAACCGCATCGCCGTAGTTGAGCATGGCCCCATGGCGCCAGCTCCACACCAGGGCCGCCACTGAGGCGGTCGCGCACGAGCCCACCACGGCCAGCCACTCCGGCCTGTCGAGGCGGCGAATGGAACTCTCAGTCAAGGTGAGTCAACTCGCGGAAAACGGTGAAACGGTCGTCGATCTCCTTGCGGGTAAGCTGCTGCAGCCGTTCGGTGCCGAAGCGCTCGCATGCAAAGGAGCCCATGACGCTGCCGTAAAACATGGCTTGCTTGTAGGCGGCGGGAGTGAGCGTTGGCTGCGAGGCCAGGTAGCCAAAGAAGCCGCCGGCAAAGCTGTCGCCCGCGCCGGTGGGATCGACCACTTCTTCCAGGGGCAAAGCCGGCGCCCTGAACGGGCGCTCCGCGCTTTTACCCTTTGGACTGGATTCGTTGAACAGTGTCGCCCCATACTCGCCATGCTTGACCACCAGCGACTTCGGCCCCAGCGCCAGCACCGCGCGCGCCGCCTGCACGAGATTGTTGTTGCCGGCCAGCATCTTGGTCTCGGTTTCGTTGATGAGCAGCACGTCCAGGCCCTTGAGCACTTCGAGCAGCGCCGCGCGATGATCCTTGATCCAGTAATTCATGGTGTCGCCAGCCACGAGCTTGACATCGGGCATCTGCTCGCGCACGCGCCGCTGCAAGACGGGATCGATGTTGGCCAGGAAGAGGAACTCCGAGTCGCGATAGGCCTCGGGAATCTTCGGCTCAAAGGCGGCAAAGACGTTCAACTCGGTGTTATGCGTCTTGGCCTCGTTTAGGTTGTCCAGGTAGGAGCCTTCCCAAAAAAAGCTCTTGCCTGCCGTGTGCTCAATGCCGCGCGTGTCGATGCCGCGAGCCTGAAAGACTGCCTCCTGCCTCCTGCCAAAATCCTCGCCCACCACGGCAATGACGCGCACCTCGGTGAAAAAGCTGGCGGCCAGCGAAAAGTATGTCGCCGCTCCGCCCAGGCAGCGCTCCCGGCGGCCTGCGGGGGTTTCAATTGAATCGTAGGCAACGCTGCCTACTACGTTAATTGCCATTGTTCGTCCTCTCTAATTCAAACTTACCAAACAAAACTGTCATCCTGAGTGGCCCATGGTCCTCCGGCCCACCCATAAGGATGAAAACCTGCGGCTGGCGCATAGCATGAGTGGAGTGGGACGGCAAAGGCCCTCTTCGCTCTGGGTGAGTTGAGACCGTTCAAGAGTGTGACCTGGGTTGCGTGTTTGAACCAACAAGTGTGACACCGGTTCCTCCCGGTATTCTGGCCTCTTTATCGGTACTGGTGCAAATCGTGCATCGGTATGTGGCAACGGCTGCTTCCCAGATAGCAAAAGCGAGGACCGCCAGACGCTGATCGGGCCGGCCGAAGGATATCGCCACGGTCGAGAAGGGTAAGGCGGTCAAGCCTCCAACCAGGGCCGCGCCGAGCAGGCGGGAGCGCGAAAGCGATTGCCTATAAGAGACTGCACAAGATAGAACCCGCCCCGCAACTCGCAAAGAGCGCCGCTACACCGGCCAACGCCAATGCCCGCCTAGCCGACAGGGCTCCTCCAGAGCCGAAGCTTTCATCTTGGGCTTGCAGGTCCAACTGAGTGTATTCCAAACCGCCATCCTTTGCGTCGCGTGCCCCCCTTGCTGGAAACTCATGGTTTCGCGGCATCCGGTGCGGCCTGCGCCTCCCGCACCAGCACCGCAAACCGCGGAAACGCAAAGCTGCCCTGGGCGTCGTCAATCACATTCAACTGGCACAGGTACTGGCCCGGCTTGAGTCCGGCCAGCGGCACGTCGAGCTCGATGGCCACCGCGTCGCGCCCCTCCACGTTGATTGCTTTGGCCTGGACCAGCGGAGTCTCGTAGACCTTGGCGCCGTTCTGGATGAGTTCGAGGCTGCTGAGCAGCTTGATGCCCGGCTTGATTCCCTTGGGCTGGTTCTCTGCCGCCTTCTCGCGCGCCGGGCTGTATATCTCGTAGAGCAGGTAGAGGTGCTGGTCCTGGCGGAAGACGTGGCTGATGTTGGGCACGTACTCCTGGCCGCCGCGCACCAGCGGAGTATCTTTCTTGCTGGGCTGGCGCATCGAAGCCAGCATGATAGAGCTCATCTTGAGCGGAGCCTTCTTCATCTCCGGCAGCGTAATCTCCGCCTCGAACGAGCCCATGCGGCCGGTCTGATTTTCGCGCACCACAAACTTCAGCCGGTACTTGCCCGGCGGCAGGTTGAAGCTGGTGGTGTATTGGATGTTCCTTTGCCGCGCCTGCAGGCTGGGGTCGAGGTTCAGCTTCACCGTTTCGCGAGCATGGCCGATGGGCCGCTTGGCCTCGTCGATCACCGTGCCGATGATGTCCAGCGTGGCCTTGTCCTTGTCTCCGCCCTTGACGAATGGAATTTGCGAGCCGGGCACGATCAGCGAGACGGGCACAAAGAAGCGGTTCTCATCCAGGCGGAAGTACATGGCGTCAAGATAGACGGCCATGTCGGTGGCCGGCAGATCGCTGGCCAACTGCTCTTCAAGCTCTTGCTCGCGGTCCTGATGGCCGGAGTGCTGGAAGTCCGCCGGCGCATAGTAGCCGGGCCGGTATTCAAGCTTGATTCCCGGCCGGTTCGCCTTGATTGTCAGCTTGCGATAACGGCCGTCGCGCAGCGGATTCGTGCTACGAAATCCAATTGCGTAATACGCCGAGGTATCGCGCTCCACCTGGGCAAAGGCCGGCGCAAAGTCGTTGGAATCCAGGAACGCCTTGCCACCCGTTTCCGTGCTCAGCGTGGCCATCACTTCCTGCGAGGCGAAGTTGGCGTTCATGTTGTTGGTCAGCGCGCCGCCGTTATAGGCGCCGGTTCCGCGCAGGCTGCCGGTGGAGGCGTCACCCAAGGGGGAAATCGCCTGAAGGCCGCGCGTGTCCACGCTGTAGATGGCCAGGTTGGCGCGCACCGCCGAGTTGATGGCCGCGCGCAGCGAGGCCTGATTCTCAATTCCGTCGCGCGAGATGCCGCCGGAAAAGTATAGCAGCGACTTCTTCTCCGTGATCTTTTCCAGCGACTTGGCAACCGCCCGCAGCGCGAAGAGTTCCCGGTCGGTATTCAGGTCGTTGTACTCGCTCTCGTCGGGCGTATAACCGGTGGTGTCTTCCACCTGATTCGAGTTCGCCGTGGCGCCCTCGGCAAAGCCCTGCCCCTCGGTGCCGTTGTAAACGGCCACTTCGCCGATCAGCGCCTTCTTGTCGGCTGTGAAGTCCTGGTCCACCTTGAGCGTGTCGCCGAGCGAGACCAGCGCCACCAGATCGGCCGGCTGCATCTTCGTCTTCAGGAACTCCTGCGCCGCCGCGACGCTGCGGTCCAGATCCTCGGGCTGCATCGAGGTCAAATCGAAGAACATCACGATCAGGCGGTGATTTCGCAAGTCTTCGGGCTTTGCCACCACCACGGCCTTCGACCCGTTCCCGGTGGTTCCGGCGGCCAATCCGCTCACCGTGGCCTCGTTCAGCGGCGTGGCTTTATCCACGCTTTCAAAGTCGAACGTGTCGATCTTCTGTTGCTTGCCGTTCTCGTAAATGCTGAAATCGCTTTGCCTCAGGCCCTGCACCAGTCCGCCGGTCTTCGCATCTCGCGCCACCACATTGGTCAGCACCAGCTCGCCGTTCATCTTCAACACGAAGCCGCCCTGGGGGGTAGAGGTGACCTGCGCGCTCGACGTTTGGCCGGGTGAATCCTGGCCGGAGCCAAGCGCAAGCACCGGCTGCGCGCCCGGAAGCGCCAGCGCCAGCATCGCAAACCCCGCCCCCATTCGCCGCATCCAACCCGTCATTCAGTTCCTTCCAGCAAATCCCGCTGCCTGCCCGGATAGCCCGGAGCCCAGCTCCCGCCTTGTCAATGCCCTCAATACAGTTTAGACACCGGTGGGCTGTCTCCCGTTGACGCGGCGGATCAAATGACCCTCGCGCCTCCATTTGAATAGCTAATCCGCGTTCAGGTCCTCAGGTTTGGCCGGCAAGCTGGCCCTTGCCCCGGCCCAATGCGATAGGCTCATAGATGTATGGAGATAACCTGCACTCGCTGCCACCAGGCCGTCCAGGCCGACAACCGCTACTGCCCCGCCTGCGGTTTGCCGCAACTGGTGTACTTGGCCGGAGCCGCCCCCGGGCAGGCCCAGCCTGTGCGCTGGGACGAAGCAGTGCGAGATGCAAGCAGCGTGGATTGGAAGCTCGCCCTGCGAATGGCCGTGATGCTGGCGATTCCAGCCGGGCTCTTCTCAAGCGTGCCGTCGCCGTTGAGTTCCCTGGGGATGTTTTGGATGGCTGGCGCCGCGGCGTGGGCCGTGGTGCTATACGTGCGCAGCCAGCGGCCGGCGTGGATCACCATCGGGGCGGGCGCCCGCATCGGCCTGGTGACTGGAATTCTGGGCGGCTGGCTGGCCTTTGGCGCCAGCGGAAGCGCCTTTTTTATCGAGCGGTTTGTGCTCCACCAGGCCAGCCAGATCGATGGTTTGTACAAGACCTTCGTCATGGACACTTTCCAGCAGAAGGCCCAGCAGTCGATGGTGGGCATGTCGCCGCCGGATGCCGCGCAGATGCAATCCCAGTTGACCCAGCTCCAGTCCTGGATGCTCTCCCCCGAGGGTCATGCGGGCATCTGGGCCTGTGGCTTTGCTTTCAATTCGGTTCTTCTGCTCTTCTTTGCCGTCGCCGGCGGCGCTTTGGGCGCGCGCTGGATGGCCCGGAGCCGTCAGCCGGAGGTCTAGCCCGAAGTTTGCCCTGCGAACGAACTGTTCTCTCCCTGGTGCGATCCCTTTTCCAGCCCCGCGATGGCCTTTATTCAGTGCGAATTCGTAACAACTTGCCCGCGAGCCGTGACCCCTCGTATCATCCTGCGAGAGACACCGTTCCACAAGACGGAGCTGCCACAGATGGGCGGCGAAAGAGTGCTCATGAACGAAGCCGAAGAAAAACCGAGTCTGCGCCTGAAGGGCAGGCTGATGTCAGCCTCTGAGGTTGAGCGCACCCTGGTGCGCCTGGCCCACGAGATTGTTGAAAAGAGCAACGGCAGCGAGGGCCTGGCGCTGGTGGGCATCAAGCGCCGCGGCGTTCCCCTGGCCGAAAGGCTGGGCAAGCTGATCTCCGCCATCGAGAAGCACCCCGTCGATACGGGCGTTCTCGACATTCAGTTCTACCGCGACGATCTCTCCACCAGGGACATTCGCCCAGTGGTCACCCCCGGAGCCATCGGCTGCGAAGTCGAGGGCCGCGACGTAATCCTCTGCGACGATGTGCTTTACACCGGCCGGACGATCCGGGCCGCTCTCGACGCGCTGTTCGATTACGGCAGGCCGCGCCGCGTGCAACTGGCCGTGCTCATCGACCGCGGTCATCGCGAATTGCCCGTCGAGGCCACCTACATCGGCAGGCGCGTGCCCACCAGCAGCCGCGAGATCATCGAAGTGAAGTTTCGCGAGGTGGACAACGACGAGCAGGTGCTGCTGGTGGAACGCGTGGATTGAAATGCAGCTTTTAGCTCTTAGCTTTTAGCTAGAGGCTAGAAGTTAGTAGCTAGAGGCTAGAAGTTAGCAGCTAGAGGCCAGAAGTCAGAAGCTAGGTGCGAGCAGCGAAGAGCGGAAACAGCTATTCCTCCCATAGGGAGGCGTCGAGAATAGCCCAGGGTGAAACCCTGGGAATGAGTGCAAGCTGCAATCCTCAGCCCCCTAGGGGCGGAGCGAGTTTTCAAAGAACGATGAGTTACCTCTAGCTATCAAGCTGGAAGCTGAGAAACGTATGAGCCCAACCGCAACGCCAACCCGCCGCCCGCTTCATCCGCCGCCCGTTCCGGCCTCGCCGTTTCCCTACCATCCGGGATCGCTGCTCTCCGCCCAGGATCTGACCTTGGACGGCTTGAGCCATCTTCTCACCCGCGCCACGGCCCTTGAGAATGAAGACCCGCTGGTCCGCAGCCGCATTCTGGCCAAGCGTCGCGTGGCGCTGCTCTTCTACGAGTCCTCCACGCGAACCCGCACCAGCTTCGAGCTGGCCGCCAAGGGCCTGGGAGCCGACACCACACTTGTTTCCAGCCTTTCTTCCAGCATTGAGAAGGGCGAGAGCCTGAAAGACACGGGCCTGACGCTGCGCGCCCTGGGCGCGGAGACCATCATCTTGCGCCACAACTCCAGCGGCGCGGCCTGGTTGCTCGAGGCCGAAACCCGCCTGCCGGTGCTCAACGCCGGCGACGGCATGCACGAGCATCCCACCCAGGCGCTGCTCGACCTGCGCACCATTCTGGCCCACCTGCGGCCCGGCGTTCTTGCCGTAACAGCGGAAACCCTGGCCGGCGTCACGGTCAGCATCGTGGGCGACATTCTGCACAGCCGCGTGGCCCGCTCCAACATGATGCTGCTGCCCCGGTTGGGCGCGCGCGTGCTGCTCTGCGGCCCCAAGGAGTTGCTGCCGGAACTGGCCGCCCAGGCCGGCCCTGGCATCGCCATTGAGCGCGACTTCGATGCGGCTCTCCGCCAGTCCCAGGTAGTCATGATGCTGCGTATCCAGGCGGAGCGTCTCGCCGGTTTGCAGCTGGACCTCGAGCAGTACAAGGCCAACTACCAGCTCACCGGCCCAAGGCTGGCCGCGCACGCGCCTGAAGCGATTGTCCTGCATCCTGGGCCCATCATCCGCGGCCTTGAGGTAACGGCCGGCGTGGCCGACGGCCCGCAGTCGGTGATTCTGGAACAGGTGCGCAATGGCGTGGCCATCCGCATGGCCGTGGTGGAGCGGGCGCTGACGGTGTCGCAACAAGGAGGCCGCGCATGACGGCTCTAGCGATTCTAGGCGGCCATCTCATCGACCCAGCGGTCGGCATGGACGCCCTCAAAGACGTTTTGCTCAAGGATGGCCGCGTGGCGGAGGTCGCCGGCCCGGGCAAGCTGAAGCAGGCCAATGGCGCAGAAGTTCTGGACGCCGCGGGGCTCATTGTGGCGCCGGGATTGATCGACATGCACGTCCACCTGCGCGAACCCGGCCAAGGCTACAAGGAGACCATCGCGACCGGCACAGCGGCTGCCGCGGCGGGTGGTTTTACCTCGGTTGCGGCCATGCCCAACACCGTCCCGGTGAACGACTCGCCGGAGATCACCCGCTGGATGCAGGCGCCGGAGCGCGGCGCGGCCATTCGCGTCTTTCCGGTTGCCGCGGCCACGCGCGGATCGAAGGGCGAGGCCATCAACGACTATGCGGCCATGAAGTCCGCCGGCGCAGTGGCCGTCAGCGACGACGGCCACCCCATCCTCAAAGACAGCGTGATGCGCGAGGCGCTGGCCGCCGCGGCGCGCGTGGGATTGACCGTGATCCAGCACGCCGAGGACACGCGGCTCACGCTGGGCGCCAGCATGAATCTGGGGCCGGTCTCCTTCAAGCTGGGGCTGCGCGGCATGCCGCCGGAGGCCGAATCGGGCATGGTGGAGCGCGACATTCGCCTGGTCACCGAGCTGCGCGACATCCGCGCCCACCTGCACGTGGCCCACACCTCGACGGCCGCCGCGCTGAACGCCGTGCGCCAGGCCCGCCGCAACGGGCTGCGCGTCACCTGCGAGGTTGCGCCGCACCACTTCCTGCTGACCGAGGAGCACGTGGGCCTGTACAACACCAATGCCAAGATGAATCCGCCGCTGCGCTCGGCCGCCGACCGCGACGCCATGATCGAGGCCATTCTCGACGGCGTGGTGGACGTGATCGCCACCGACCACGCGCCCCACGCTGTCCACGAGAAGGAAGTCGAGTTCGACAACGCGCCCAACGGAATCACCGGCCTTGAGACTGCGCTCGGCCTCTGCCTGCGCTGGCTGCACAAGGAGTGGAGGATGCCGCTAGGGCGGGTTATCAGCCTGCTCAGCGCCCAGCCGGCTGCGCTCTTGAACCTTAAGGGCCGCGGCACCCTCACCGCGGGCAGCTTTGCCGACGTGGTCATCTTCGACCCCAAGGCCGAGTGGACCTACCGCGCCCGCGAAGGCAAGTCGAAGTCCCGCAACACCCCCTTCGACGGCTGGCCGATGCAAAGCAAGGTCCGCTGGACGATTAGCGAAGGGCGTATTGCGTACAGCGCCGAACCGTAGGTTTCGAACCGGCCGGGGTTGTTCGGTGCACCCAGCCGCGCAAGTACTTCCGCCGGAGACTCTGGCCGAAGTACTCGCGCGAGCCATTACGCTCTTCGAATAACGAGCCGTTTTTCCCTGAGCAACGCAAGCAGCCCGCACTACTGGAACTGGAGCCAGTTGACGTTCGCGATGGTGCCCGCGGTTCCTCCCAAGACGACGTACAACGTATGCACGCCCGATGCGCCCGTCACGGGCGCGGTGACGGTCGTCCAGGTCTGCCAGCCGGCGGTTGCCGGCAAGGTTGCGGTGGCGATGGGCGTGCCCGTCATGCTGTCCAGGTAGAACGTGGCAGTCCCGCCGACGCCGCCGCTGGCCGTGCGCACATTCACCTTGCTCACCGAAGCGCCGAAATCGACGTTTTCGTACACGGCATATCCGCCCGGCGTCAAGTAGCCCAGATCATATTCGCCGGTTGAGTCGCCGGTGGTCTCCGTCTCCAATCCCGATTCGCTGGAGAAGCTTGAGCCCTGAATCTGCGCGGTGGCTGCGATCGGCGGCGTGCTGCCGCTCTGCGTTCCCGTCCACGTAAACGTAGCGGCGGCGGTGGCCGGTAGCGTGTACGAGAAAGACTGCGTGCCCCACTGCACCTGGAAGCTCTGGCTCGCGGTCGAGCTGTTGTAAGCAATCAATGCCATCGAACCATCGGGATTCTCAAAGGCAACGCTGGCAATCGCCGGCGTGTTGCTGGTATAAATGCGCACCGCGCCCGGCAATACGTACTTGCTGTAATGGCCCAGCGTGTAGAATTCGATGTCCTTGGTTGCCGCGCCGGTTACGCTGTTGACGGTCACAATGGGCGTGCAGGTATTGCATCCGCCCAGGCCGGCATTCTGGGTAAGGTTGGGGCCCAGCTTCTCGTTCAGTGCAAGGCTCCACTTCACGTACGACTTGCTGGAGTTGCGCATCACCTGCGTGATCTCAAGAAAATCCGAGGTGAACTGATCCGCGATCCACGTGCCGCCGGAGTGCTCGGTCTCCCAGTTGCCCAAGGTAGGGAATTGGTTCTGCAACAGTTGCTGCGCGCCGGGAGCGCCCCCGTACCCATGCCAGGCCGTGCCCGCCATTTGCGTCAATTGCGCCGCCGTCAGCCCCGAAAGGACAAGTTGCGGATAAGACGGAGTATCCCAGTTGTGGTCGTAGGCAAAGACTTTGGTTGTGATGTTGTTCGACGCCAGCGCGGGCAGCACGTAGCCCTGCAGCAATGCCAGTTGGGCGCTGTCGCTCATCCCCATGCTCGGATAGGTATTGGTGACATAGAGCGGTTCATTCTGCACCGAGATGTAGTCGATGTTCACCCCAGCCGCCTCGTATGCCTGAATGTACTTGACGAAGTAGTTGGCGAAGGCCGTCTCAGTCGAGCTGTTCATCAGCAGCGATCCGCCCAGCATCGAGACCGGGCTCATCGAGGCGGGATCTTTCATCCATCCGGGAGGGCTCCAGGGGTTGGCCATCAGCTTCATCTGGGGATTCAGCGCCTTGGCCTGTTTGATCAGCGGCAGAATGTACAACTCATCGTGGGCAATCGAGAAATTCGCCAGGGTTGGATCGGTCGCTGGCGCTGTCTGATCGTCGAAGGAATAGACACTCTGCGCAATGTCGGATGCGCCCATGGGGATGCGCATGAAGCTCAGCCCAATGCCATTTCCATTGCGCGTGAACAAGTCGTTCAGCGTCCCTGGGAGCGATGCCGATGGCTCGACGTCCATGAGCAGCCAGGCGGCGGAATCCGTGAAGGCCGCGCCAAAACCATCGATGGATTGATACTTCTGCGTGGCGTCCACGACCACGGTGTTCGTTCCCGCGTCGGCCGTGCTGCCGGTAACGAAGTTGACCGTGGGCTGCGCGGCCATCAACTTCGTCTCGTCATTCGTGCTCAGGACCACGGATACCGCCGGTCCGAGAATCGTGAAGGCGCCGGTGGCAACGGCGCTGGTCGAGTAACCGCCGGCAACCGCAATCGCATTGATGGTGGTGGTGGAGGAGACTGCGATGGGCGAAGACGCCGAATAGAGCGTCGACCCTGTGGTGGGAGTCGTCCCATTGGTCGTGTAGTAGATCGACGCCCCGGTGGTGCTGTCAGAGAGGCTCACCGTCTGCGCCGTCGTATACGATCCGGGAGCAACGGAGAACGCCGGCGTCGCGGCGGCCGGCAGGTTGATGGTAAACGTGCCCGTGGCAACGGAGCTGCTCAAATACCCGGAAGCTATGGCAATCGCCTGGATCGTGGTGGTGGCAGACACCGCGATGGGCGTCGAGGCCAAAAAGAGCGTCGACCCGGCGGTGGGAGTCGTTCCATTGGTGGTGTAGTAAATTGACGCCCCCGGAGTGCTGTCAGACAGGCTCACCGTCTGCGCCGAGGTATACGTACCGGCAGCCGGGCTGAAAGTTGGCGTCGCGGCTGTTTGTTCCACAGGCGGGGGTGTTCCTCCTCCGCCTCCACCGCCGCAGCCCGCGATGCAAAACACCGTGAATCCGAACGCAAGAACAACTCTGCGCATGAGCATATGAACCACCCCACTCCGTCAATTGGCAATCCATTACGATACTACGAAGCACGGCGCCGCGCCATTGCACCAAGATGCGATCTGGAAGGCTTCTCATTTCAAATGCGCAGCCTCTCGCCTGCGCTCCCAGGATTGTTCCTCCGTGGTCGTGGATTCGTCAGAAGTTGCCCCAAGGTTCTCAGCCCTTGCGCCGGTAAAGCACCTGGAACTCGTAGCCTGGGTTGGCGGGAAAGAGGCTGGCAACATGACGGAGGCGCTCGGCGAGGGCTGGGGCGGCGAGCAGAGGGTATTCGCGCTCGCGCAGGTCGTGGTAGTCAAAGTCCACCGCCAGCGACAGCATATAGATCGCCAGGGAATCGGAGAATGCCGACTCGTAGTAGGCGCCGCGAGCGCGCTCGTCGATGATCTTCTGGCCGTTGCCGTTGCGGTTGTCCTGGGCGCGGCGGCGGGTCTCCCATGCGTCCTGGCTGGTTTCACCGCGGGCCTGGGCCTCGGCCTGCGACCAGGCCAGCGAAGAGAAGCTCTCAGGAACGCCGGCTGCCTCCACAAAGTTGTGGGCCACGTTGATGAAAAACTCGAAGGCCAGTCCAAAGCGGTCCTCCACCAGCCGGGTGGAAAGAAAAACCGCCTCCATCGAACCGAATGTCGCGTTGCGGTGGCAGATGGCGCGGTCGCCCAGATCGACGGTATAGGAAGGGGCGACCATAGGCTCGCCGGTGTCGGCAATGGCCAGGGGAACAAAGTAGTAGGCGCGGTTGGCAAGCGCCGCGGAAAGCGTGGCCGGCACGGCGCCAACCAACCGCTCCAGGTCCGGCTCGGAGACGCGGGTCTCGCCCCAAAAGGCGTAACAAACTCCATTTGCCGCCTGGTTCACGGTCGCCTGCGCGGCAACCTTCTCGGCGGGCCAGAGTTCGATTTGTGCGTTGGCCGGCATTCAACTGTATTCTAGACGACGGAGGCCCTGGCGATGACGGAATCCACAAGGACCGAAAGACCCGGCAGTGGAACGGTTCTTGGCTTCCCGCTGGCGGGCTTCGGCCTGTTCACCAGCCTCCTGCTGGCCTTTGCGGCGGCCTTCTTCACCTTTTTCGCAACTACCTGCATCGCAATCTTCTCGCTGCTGGCGTGGAACCTCTTCGGCCACCACGCGGTCAGCTACGCCGACAGCTACCGCTGGGTTGGGTTTCCGGCCGGGCTGATCGTGCTGATCGTGGACTTGCCGTTCTTCGGTACGCTCTGGGTGCGCGCCAAACTGCGGAAATAGCTGGCGTCTCTGACCGCTTGTTGTTGTGCCAAAGTGGGTGCCCCATCCTTGCGGCGTATCTGTTCTTGCCGCTAGGGTGGGAGGCACGCTCCTACTACCTGGGCGGCAACGGGAGCCGGCTTTTCCAACTTCGAGAAATGAGTCGCAGCAAGCGCTAATGCGGTCGTCCGGGCAAGACAAAGTGCTCCGCGCAGCGCGGCTCGTAGAAGTCGCCGGCCATGATGATGGGGCTGTCGTAGGGAGCCGGTTCCCCATCGATCAGCCGCTGCGGGTAGATCGCCTTGGCCCCGCAACTGCAATACGCCACCAGCTCGGTGATATTCCCTGAGTAGGTGCGCACAAGCCAGGCGATCTCAATCATCTCACCAAACGGCAGGCCGCGAAAATCGAGTTCTAGGCCCGAAACCATCACGTCGTAGCCCGACTCGAGCAGGCGCTTGGTGAACAGGAAAAGATCTTTGACAAACTGGCCCTCGTCGATGGCCACGCATTCGACGCGCTTGCCGATCTGCCTCTCCGTGGCCGCCAGAACCGGCAGCACCGTCCATGGATCCGAGGAGCGGAACTCGACAGCTTCCATTTTGCCGCAGCCATTCTGGTTCCGGCTTTCCACCAGCCCTGCTGCCGCTTTGGTGTCGTCGCTCGGTTTCAGAAGCAGGACGTACTGCTTGGCGTACTGGCGGCGAATCTCGATCCTCCGCAGCAACTCAGCGGTCTTGTTGCTCCGCATGGGACCGACGATCAATTCCAGTTTCCCCGGCACAACTGTCTCCAAAATCAACCGCATGAGCCTCTTGCAAAACTCCATTGAGACTGCCCGCAGCGGCAAGTGTCAGGGCACGACTTCAGTCGTGCCGAAGAAGCAACAAAATGATGTTGGGCTTTAGCCCCTGCGATCATCCTTCAGTATTTTGCATTCCCGCAGCGGCTAAACCCGAAATCAAAATTGGCCATTTGCGGCACGGCTGAAGTCGTGCCCTTTCAAAACACCGACTTAATCAGAGCCTCCCTGAGCGGGAAGGCGATCACACATCCAGTTTACGCATGTACTCCGCATCCAGCCGCAGCGCCTCCATCGGATCGATGTCGAACTCCTCCTGCTCGATGAAGTAATGCTTGAGTCCGGTTGCGGCGCGCAGAATCGGTTGGTAGTTCACCAGGCCACGGCCCATCACGGTGGAGTGGTACGCCCCGGCTGGTCCTTTCACCATATCCTTCACGTGCAGCAGCGGGAAGCGCTCCGGCGTCTTGCCCAGGTAATCCACCGGATTGCGCCCGGCGGCGAAGACCCAGCCGCAATCCATCTCGAAGACCACCAGATTGGGGTCGGTAAGCCGCAGCAGCTCGTCATAGAAGACCACGCCGCTTTCCGTGCCAAACTCCGGCCCGTGGTTGTGATAGCCGAAGATCATGCCCGCGGCCTTCACCTTCTCGCCGATGCGGTTCAGTTCGCCCGCCACCCAGCGCCAATCGTCCAGATTGAGCGGACCCTTGGCTGCCGGGTCGCGCCTCATCGGCGAGGGGCAAACGATGTACTCGAGGCCCAGTTGATGCCCATACTCGATCAGCTCGTCCAGCCGCGGCTCAAGCACGGCCATGGGATGATGCGTGCTGATGATGCGCAGTCCGGCCTGGTCAATCGACTTGCGGAAATCCGCCGCCGAGCGATCAAAGTAGCCCGCCGCCTCCACCTCGGTGTAGCCGGCTTCGCGCAGCTTGTGCAGAGTGCCGTCAAAGTCCTTGGGCAGCAGTTCGCGCACGCTGTAAAGTTGCAGCCCGATGGGAAGCCGAAGCGGCGCAGCGGCCAGGCGGTCAGCGCCGGCACATGCCGCAACCGTGATTGCACCCGTGGTCTTCAAGAAACTCCTCCGCGAAAGGTCGCTCATCTTGCATCTCTCCTTGGCCAGGCGTGGAATCAGCCTTTGATCGTCTGCGCCGCCGCATCCCATTGTGCCACGACGCGATGGAAGTAAGAATGATTGGCCATGTGGCAGGCAATGGCCGCATTGTTGCCGAAGACCTCGTCCTCCACGACGTGCTCCCGTGTGTGGATGGCGTGGAAGAAGTTGGCGATATGCTCCGCGGTGTCGTCGTAGCCCGGTGGCGCCGTATAACTCTCCACCGCTGCCAATCTCGGAGCCGGCGCGGGATTCTCGGCGCGCCACTCGTCGAGGTACTGCCGCTTGGCCGCCGCGGTCCAGCCGTTCAGGCTGTATCCCTCAGGCCTCGGGCTTGTATCCTGCGGAGTCACGGTGAGGGTGTTGCCGCTGATGACCATGGTGGCCTGGGAGCCGCAAAAGATAATGGGCTCTCCGGCCTCGTTGTTCTGGTTGCAGTGGAGGCTTACCGTCACGCCCGGATAGTCGTAGAGCGTAGCCAGCAGGTCAGGGAAGTCGCGGCCATCGTTGAAATGCGTAAGGCTCCCGGTCGAGTAAGCGCGGCCGGGCACGGCATTCATCCCGCTGATGCACTGGATGCCAGAGAGCAGATGGACAAACAGATCGCCGGCCACGCCCTCGCCGTAGTCGTTGAAGCAGCGCCAGCGGAAGAACCGGACCGGATCGAAGGGCCGCGGCGGCGCATCCCGCAAGAACGCCTCCCAGTCGATGGTCTGCGCATTCGCGCCGGGCGGAATGGGATACACCCACGCTCCCGACGGCGTGTTGCGGTCGGAGTGGCCCTCGATCAAATGGACTTCGCCCAGACGCCCCGAGGCGTAGATCTCCGCCGCCTTTTTGTAAACGACATTGCTGACCCGCTGGCTGCCAGCCTGGAAGATGCGCTTGCCGGCCTTCGCCGCCTCCACCATCGCCAGCCCATCGGCTACGTTGTGGCTCATCGGCTTTTCGCAATACACGTCCTTGCCCGCCGCAACCGCGTCCAGCACTACCCGGCGATGCTGGTGATCGGGCACGGCCACAAGCACCGCGTCCACATCTTTGCGGTCAAGCAGGGAGCGATAGTCGCGGGTGGTGGGCACATCCGCTCCATAGGCCTCTTTCCCCGCCTGCTGGTGCATGTCGTAGAGGTCCGCCGTGCCCACCAGAACCCCGGTTGGAACCTGGCGCGCGGAGCGCAGCAAATCGCAGCCGCGAATCCCGGTTCCAATGGAGATGAAGCGGATCTTCGGCTCATCCGCCCCGCCAGCCGTCCCGCTGCCAAGTGTCTGAGCCCGCAACGCCGGCGGCTCCAGCAGCGTCGCCTTCACGGCTGCCTGCGCCGCTACCGCGCCCGCGCCCAGCCGCACAAATCCCCTCCGCGTAATCGACTGCATGATCCGAATCCCCTTCCGCATGAAGGGCCATTCTCGCTCTCCGGCCTATCCGGTGTCCACAGGTTCCGGCCCGCCTGCACCGTCCCGCTTTGAATCATGGGACAATGGTTTAGACCGCCATGACCAACGACAGCCTTCCCGAATCCGACCCAGTGCCTTCGCCCGGCGAGGTCACCGAACCTGCTGAGTCCTTCGCCGACCTGCTCTCAGCCTTCGAGCGCAGCCACTCCCACAAGGCCGAACCGGGCGCAAGGCAGTTGCAGGGCACGGTCGTCTCTCTCTCCGCCGACCAGGTCTTCCTCGACATCGGCTACAAGACCGAGGGCGTTCTGCCCCGCTCCGCCTTTGACAACAATGCCGAAGCCGTGAAGATCGGCGACAGCTTCCCAGTCTCTGTGACCGGGCGCAACGAGGAGCACTATTACGAACTCTCCCGCTTCCGCGTTGCTCAACCCCGCGACTGGTCCGCGCTGGAGACGGCCTTTGCCGAGAAGCTCGCCGTTGTGGGTACCGTCACTGAAGTGATCAAGGGCGGGCTCTCGGTGGATATCGGCGTGCGCGCCTTCATGCCCGCCAGCCGCAGCGGCGCCAAAGACGCCGCTGAACTGGAAAAGCTGGTCGGCACCCAGATCAACTGCCGCATTACCAAGCTCGACGTGACCGACGAGAATGTGGTCGTCGATCGCCGCGTCGTGCTTGAAGAGCAGGCCCGCGGGCTGCTCCAGGCCCGCCACGAGGCGCTGAAGGAGGGCGACACCGTCACCGGCACGGTGCGCAGCTTCATGCCTTACGGAGCATTCATCGATATGGGCGGCATCGACGGCCTTCTCCACGTCAGCGACATCGCCTATACCCGCATCGCCAAGCCGGAGGACGCGCTCAGCATCGGCCAGCAGCTCCAGCTCCGCATCCTCAGAATCGATTCCGAAACCAGAAAGATCTCGCTCGGCCTCAAGCAGCTCCAGCCGGAGCCCTGGGACAAGGTTCCCGAAAGCCTCGTCCCCGGCCAGCGCATCGCGGGCACGGTAACCCGCATCGCCGACTTCGGCGCATTCGTCGAGATCGAGCCCGGCATTGAAGGCCTCATTCACATCTCGGAGATGACCTATGGCAAGAAGGTGCGCCACCCCAGCGACATCCTCAAGCCGGGCGACCGGGTTGACGCCGTCATCCTCTCCGTCAAGCCGGAAGAGCGACGCATCTCCCTCGGCCTGAAGCAGACGCTTGCCGACCCCTGGATCGAAGCTCCGCAAAGATTCCCCGTGGGCGCGCAGATTGAAGGCCCGGTCACCAAGCTGATGAACTTCGGAGCCTTTGTGCAGGTAACGGACGGAATTGAAGGCCTGGTCCACGTCAGCGAGATCAGCCCCGACAAGCGCATCAACCATCCGCAGGACGTGCTGCGCGTGGGCCAGGTGGTCAAAGCCCAGGTTCTGGCCATCGACCCCGAAAAGCGCCAGATCAAGCTCAGCATCAAGCAGCTCATCCCCAGCCATATCGACGAGTACATCGCCGAGCACAAGGCGGGCGATGTGGTCAATGGCCGCGTCGTCGAGCAATCCGCATCTCTGGCCCACGTCGAGCTGGGCGACGGCATCCGCGCCATCTGCCGCACCGCCTTCGCCACCCCCAGCCAGGCCCCGGCCGCGCCCCAGCCGACGCCCGCTCCCAAGATCAGGCTCGAAGCCCCACCGGCCGCCAAGCCCGACCTTTCCACCCTCGGTTCCATGCTCAAAGCGCGCTGGCAAGGCACCGCCCCCGCCCAACCCAAGCCCGCACCGCTCAGTGCAGGCCAGATCCGTACCTTCAAGATCGTCAAGCTGGACCCCGAAGCCAAGAAGATTGAAGTGGAGCTGGCGTAAAAAGTGGAGCTGGCCTAATAGAAGTATCTGGTTCAACGCTCTTTCCCTCGCACAATTGCCCCGTGCCTCATCTTTGCGACTTTTTTCTGTCGCAAAGGTGGGACAGCAGGGTGCCCCAAGTATTGCTTTGCGTCTGGGACCTGAAAGGGCAAAGACCGTTGGCGAAAATCTGTCCTTCTGCGTAGAAATGCCTTCCGTCGGCGCACGCTGGTCTATAGCGGAGCCAGGGGCGCTGCATCCCGAAACCGCAAATTTCAAGTCGACGCGACCATCAGAGAGCGGCAACCCTCCGCAACACTCAACAGGACGCGGTAAGCCTGGTTCCGCTCTATGGAGGTCAAAAAGGAGGAACGGCAATGGAAGAGCAAAAGCAAGGCGCAGTAAGAGCAAAAAAGGCAGAGCCTGAACCCGTGCCAGAGCCTGTCCTGAGCCTGTCGAAGGGTCCGGGTTTCTCGATCTGGGGCGCAATCTATAGCGGATACCGTTCGAGCTGGATTGCATGGCGGGCGACGGCCCGGCTCAACCCCACCGCATCGTCCGGCGTAAACCTCGTCAGCCGTCGCAAGATGGCTAACTGAGTGCGCAGCAGATCGCCTTCGGCGCAGGCCGCCAGCACCCGCCGTGCTGCCTGCTCGGCCAGCGCCATGCTCTCGTCTGCCAGCAACCCCGTCATAGCCGCCGAGACCTGGGCCGCGCCGGCCGCCGCGCCGCCAGCCGAGCCGAGCCGAGCCGCCAGCTTGCGCGCCCGCAGCAGCACCGACTCCAGCGCATAGACCTGCATGATCATGTCGGCCAGGTCTGCCATCACCTCCTGCTGTTCCTGCAACCCGGTCATGAACCGCTGGCTGGCCACCCCGGCGGCAAAGAGCGCAATCTTCTTTACCGCCGCCAGCACCTCGGCCTCGCGTACCAGCGGCTCGTCCGCATCGAAGCCGGCGTCGAAGCTGGGCGGTTGCGTCACCTGATCCATGACGCTCTTGATGGCCCCAAGCAGCGGAAGCTGCCCGCTCAGCGCCCGCTTCATCAGCCAGCCGGTAATGATCAGCCGGTTGATTTCATTGGTGCCCTCGAAGATCCGGTTGATGCGCGCATCTCGATAGGTGCGTTCCGCCGGGTACTCCTCGACGTAGCCGTAGCCGCCCATGGTAGCGATCAGTTCGTCGGCCACCAGGGTAAGCATCTCGGAGCCGTAGACCTTGACGATGGAGCACTCGACGGCGTACTCCTCGATGCGCTTCCGCGCCTGCTCGGGAGTAAGCGCACCCTCGCCGGCGCCGGGCAGCTTCGCATCCATGAGGCCCGCCGTCCGGTAGACCATGCTTTCGGTGGCGTAGAGGCGCGCGGCCGAGGCGGAGATCTTGCGCTGGATCAGCCCGAACTCCGCGATTGGCTTGCCGAAGGCCACTCGCTCCTTGGCGTAGCTGATCATGTGCCCCAGCGCATGGCGCGCGCCGCCCACGCAGGCCACGCCCAGCTTGAAGCGGCCCACATTCAGTACGTTGAAGGCGATGCGGTGGCCCTTGCCGGCCTCGCCCAGCAGGTTCGAGGCCGGAATCCTGCACCCATCCAGCACCAGCGGACAGGTGCTGGAGCCGCGAATCCCCAGCTTGTGCTCCTCCGCGCCCACCGTCAGCCCCGGCGTATCCCGCTCGATCAGGAACGCCGAAAACTTCTCTCCATCGATCTTGGCGAAGACCGTGTAGAAGCTGGCGATTCCGCAGTTGGTAATCCACATCTTCTCGCCGTTCAACGTGTAGTGGCTGCCGTCGGCCGAGAGCGTGGCCCGGGTGCGGATATTCATCGCGTCGGAGCCGGAGCTGGCCTCGGAGAGCCCGTAGCCGCCGATCCACTCGCCGCTGGCCAGCCTGGGCAGGTAGCGTCGCTTCTGCTCCTCGCTCCCGTACCAGACCAGCGGCAGCGTGGCAATGCCGATGTGCGCGCCAAAGGCCGTGGAGAAGCTGGCCAGCACCGACAGGTGATCGGTGACCAGCGTGGAGGCCGTCTTGTCCATGCCCATTCCGCCGTATTCCTCGGGGATGTCCACCGCGGCAAAACCCAGCTCGCCGGCCTTGCGCATCAGCGCCTGCATCACCCCCGGCTGCTTGGCCTCGACGGCCCCGGCAAGGGGAAGAACCTCTTCGCGGGCGAACCGGGCCGCGGAGGAGGCGATCTGCCGCTGCTCCTCGTTCAGGTCTTCGGGTGTAAACACCTCGGCCGGGGTCCGCGTTTCCAGCAGAAAACTGCCTCCAGCGGCGGCAACGATGGGCGAAGCGGCATCAGCGTGCATAGGACGGCCTCTCCAACTGCCAGATCACAGTACGACAGCGGAGGGGCGCAGGGCAAATGCCTGCGGAGCGAAGACTCGACGGCAACTTCCTTGCGCGCCGCATGGAGTAAACTCCAGGAAGCGACACCTTGCGGCACCGCCGGGGCTGCTTACTGAGTTGGCAGTTCGGCGGCGGGCGGCGGGGCGGGCCGGTGCTTGGCGCGGAGATAGGCGACAACCTGAGCGATCTCCGGGTCGGTGAGGGAATCGCTGAAGGGCGGCATCTTCTGGCCGCCGTTGAGAATCTGATTGGTGATCTTGGCCGGGGTCCAGAGCTTGTTCTTGCGCAGGTTGGCCAGGTCCGGTCCCTTCTTGCCGCCGGAGCCGCCGGGGCCGTGGCAGTGGGCGCAGCCCGTCTTCTGGAAGAGGAGCGCGCCGGCCTGTTCGTCGGCCCTTGCCGCCCCACCGTGGAGAGCGCAAGCGGGAGGCGCGGCGAAAAACAGCACGGCCGGTAGCAGGGCGAGGCAGGTCAGGCGAGCAATCACGAAGGCCATTCTCGCATCCCGGTGGGCTGGCGCGCCTCCATCTTTAGGTGGTGTGCAACCAGAGGGATCAATCCACTTGCCTTGCGAGGGCCGCGGCGTGGGCGCGATCGCGACAATCGGTGAGGAGGGATCGCCGCCGGTGCTCAAGTGGCCAACACGCCGAAGTGAGGGGCGGGCGGGATGGGTCAACGCGGGCCACATGGCGGTCTGCCGGAGGTGTTAAAGCTCTTCCGCCATCTGCTTCAGAATCGCCTCTGCTGCTTCCGCGGGGTCGGGCGCGTGAGCGATGGGGCGGCCCACGACCAGGTAGCTAGCTCCGTGGCGCAGGGCTTCGGCGGGGGTGGCGATGCGCTTCTGGTCGCCGGCCTCAACGCCGGCGGGACGGATGCCGGGAACGACCAGCACGCCTTCGGGGCCAGTGAGGGCGCGCAGGGAAGCGGCCTCCTGGGGCGAGCAGACGAAGCCGCGGATGCCAGCCCCCATGCCCACCCGGGCCAGCAATTCGACCTGTTCGGCAGGGGAGCGGTCGATGCCGATGGCACTCATCTGGGCCACGTCCATGCTGGTGAGCACAGTAACGGCGAGGAGTTCAGGAGGGTCCGGGAGGCTGGCGAGAGCGGCCCGCGCGGCGGCCAGCATGGCGGGGCCGCCGGCGGCGTGGACGGAGATCATGCGCACGCCTAGCGCGGCGGCGGAGCGAACGGCGGCGCCCACGGTGTTGGGAATGTCGCTGAACTTCAGGTCGAGGAAGACGGAGTGGCCGCGCCGGACAAGCGGCTCCAGGACAGCGGGACCGGCGGCGACAAATAGCTCCAGCCCCACCTTGAACCATTGGCAGTTGCCTTCGAGCTGGCTAACGAGGCGGGCGGCTGAGGCCGCGCTCGGCACATCGAGGGCCACAATAAGGCGGCGGCGCGCTTCTTCCAGAGGGTCTGGCCGGCGGGGCGCGGCGGGGCGCGCGGCGAAGGTGGGATTCATGCGCTCCGGGATGGGCATATCTGCATCCTAGACCATTCTCAAGGATAGGGGCGCCAATTGGATATGAGCATCCTCGCTTTCCGTCCCCACCGCAGCGCTTCGCTCATGCCCGAGGCCAGGCAGCCGAGCGCATCCAGCGGCCGTCCGGCCACGGTCATCGCAGCGCCCATCTAGAGCGCGCCGTTCGCCTGATGCGCCCTCTGCGCAGCCAGCCGGCTCACCTGGTCGCTGTCCTTGACCATCTGCTGCACCGAGAAACCCTTTTCTGCCAGCGCGCCCGTGGGGCAGGCCTGGACGCATTTGCCGCAACTGGTACAGCTCCGCGACTGGCCCCATGTATCCTGCAGGTCGCTGACCAGGCGGGAGTAAATGCCCCGCGATGCAATCTCCCACACATTCGCCCCCTCCAGCTCCGCGCACACCCGCACACAGCGCGTGCACAGAATGCATCGATTGTGATCGAGGACGAAGCGGTGGTGGGTGGAATCTACGGGCAGCCGCGGATTGTTGTAGGAGTAGCGCACGTGGGTGATGCCCAGGGACTGGGCCATCGCCTGGAGCTCGCAATGCCCGTTCGAAACGCAGGCCGAACAGATGTGGTTACGCTCTACCAGCAGCAGCTCGACAGCCATCCGCCGGTATAGCGTCAACTTGTCCGAAGCGGTTTTGATCGACATCCCGTCCTGGATGGGCGTTGTACAGGCCGGAAGCAGCCGGTCGGTCCCGGCCAGCTCCACCATGCACACGCGGCAGGCTCCCACCGCGCTCAGGCCTTTCAAATAGCAGAGCGTAGGAATCTGCTTGCCGTGGGCGCGAGCCGCCTCCAGAATGGTCTGTCCCTCCTGGGCGGTCACCAGTTCGCCGTCAATTCGAACCGAAATCGTTTTGGTAGGCAAAGCAAAACTCCTTTCTCAATGAGCGCTCACGGCTGTTTTCAGGTCGCAACGCAGGCAGCGGCGGCATTCTTCCAGCGCCTCCTGCGGAGTGAGGCCGGCAACAACTTCTTCCTGCGAATGAGCCCTCGCCTTTGCTGGCAGCAGGTGCGCTGTGTGGCGGCGGCTGAGGCTCGGCTCTCCGGGAACCTGGCGGCTGTATTCAAGCTGCGGGAAGATCTGTTCCCAGCGCGATTCGCCCATCAGGCGCTCGTCAATTTTGCGCGCCGCCTGCTTGCCGCCGCCCATCGCGTTCGACATGTTGGAAGCGCCGGTAATCACGTCGCCGCCGGCGTAAAAGTTGGCGCGGCTGGTTTCCAGCGTGAAGCGGTCCACCTCGATGATGCCTTCCTCCTTGAGAGCCAACCCGGAGGCTCGGCAGAAGTCTACGTCGAAGGTCTCTCCCACAGCCAGAATCACGCTGTCGCACTCATAGCGCTGCACCTCGTCGGTGGGAATCGGCCTTCTGCGCCCCGACTTGTCGTATTCGCCCAGCCGCGTCTTGACGATCTCGATGGCCTTTACGTTGCCGTCGGCATCGCCCAAGATGCGGTGCGGCGCGGCCAGAAAGACAAACTTCACGCCCTCCTCCTCGGCCGCCTGAATCTCTTCGTCGATCGCCGGCATGTCCTTGCGTTCGCGGCGATAGAGGATGGTGACCTTGCCGCCCATGCGGAGAACGGTTCGCGCGGAATCGATGGCTGCATTGCCTCCGCCGATTACCGCGACTCGGGAGCCCATAGAAACCTTGTCTTGCCGGGCCACCGACTCAAGGAACGGCAGCGCCGGATGCACGTTCTTCAGCTCCGTGCCCGGCAGGTAGAGCCAGGACTCCTTCCAGGTTCCGATGGAGAGAAAGACCGCATCGTAATTGCTGGCCAGCTCGTTCAACTGAAGGTCGAAGCCGACCCTGGTGTTGAAGACCATCTTCACGCCCACGCCTTCAATCAGGTCCAACTCCCGCCGCAGCACCGACTTGGGCAGCCGGTACTCGGGAATGGCGAAGCGCAACATGCCGCCCGCCTCGCTACGCTCCTCGAAGATGGTCACGTCGTGGCCGAGCATGGCCAAATAGAAGGCCGCGGTCAGGCCCGTGGGCCCCGATCCTGCCACGGCCACCTTGCGCCCGGTGGGCTTGAGCTTGTGCCCCTTGATCCGCTCAAGCATCGGCTGAAAGAGATCCGTTTGATAGATCGCGTCGGCCAGGAAGCGATGCACCTCGCGCATGTTCACGACCTCGTCGAAGGACTGGCGCCGGCAGCGATTGTCGCAGGGGTGCTGGCAGACCCGCCCCGTCGATGCGGGCAGCGGATTGTCAAGGACGACGGATTCAAAGGCGTCTTCAAGCCGGCCCTCCTGGTAAAGCTCCAGGAAGCGCGGAATGTTCATGCGCAAGGGGCAACTGTTCTCGCACGGCGAGAGGGCCAGCTCCTGGCAGACGCCGGCGCGGCAACGCCGGGCCACAATGTGGTCCTCGTACTCCTCGCGGAAGTGGCGGATGGTGGTGAGCACGGGATTGGGCGCCGACTGCCCCAGCGCGCACAGCGAGCTCTCGCGAATCATCCGGCCCAACTCATCCAGCAAGCCCATGTGATCGGGACTCCCGCTGCCCTCGGTAATCGAATTCAGTATTCGCAGCGCTTTGTTCAGTCCCACCCTGCACGGAACGCACTTCCCGCAGGATTCCGAATGCGTGAATTCGATGAAGTAGCGGGCCACGTCGACCATGCAATTGTCTTCGTCCATGACCACCATGCCGCCCGAGCCCATGATGGAGCCAATCTGCGCCAGGCTTTCGTAGTCCACCGGCGTATCCAGCATCTCCAGCGGAATGCACCCGCCGGATGGGCCGCCCGTCTGCACCGCTTTCACTCGGCGCCCGGCGGTTGCTCCTTCTCCGATGTCATAGATGAAGCTCTTCAGCGGAGTGCCCAGCGGCATCTCCACCAGTCCCGTGTTCTGGATCTTGCCGACCAGCGAAAAGACCTTTGTCCCAGGACTCTTCACGCTGCCTGTTTCAGAAAACCACGCCGGCCCGCGGGTCACGATGGGGGCCACGTTGTACCAGGTCTCCACGTTGTTGATATTGGTAGGCCTGCCCCACAATCCTCGCTGCGCGGGGTAAGGCGGGCGGGGACGCGGCCGCCCGGCAAAACCTTCCAGCGATGCAATCAGCGCCGTCTCTTCGCCGCAGACGAATGCGCCCGCGCCCTGAACGATCTCGATATTGAAGTTGAAGCCACGGTCCAGAATGTTGGCGCCCAGCAGTCCGTACTCCCGCGCCTGCTCGATGGCCCGGGTCAGGCGGCGCACCGCCAGCGGATACTCGGCGCGCACATAGACGATGCCCTCGGTGGCGCCCATCGCGTAAGCGCCGATGATCATCCCCTCCAGAAGCGAATGAGGATCTCCTTCGATCTCATTGCGGTTCATGTAAGCGCCGGGGTCGCCCTCGTCGGCGTTGCAGATGATGTACTTGTGGTCCGCCTTGGCCTTGGCCAGAAAATCCCACTTGTTGCCAGTCAGGAAGCCGGCGCCGCCGCGTCCGCGCAACCTGGAGGCCTTCATCTGCTCGATCACGCTCTCCCCGCGCCCGTCGATGAGCACCTTGTAGAGCGCCTGGTAGCCGCCCACGCCTATGTATTCCTCAATGTCGGAGGGGCTGATCAGTCCGCAATTGCGCAGGACGATCTTCTTTTGCCCTTTGAAGAAAGGAATTGCGTTCCATGGAGCAACCTCCGGATAGCCCTGGCCGTAGCGCAGGTATCCGGTAATGTGGTCCCATTCCTCGATTTTGCAATAAACAAGATCCGGCGGCGTGATCTGCGTGGAAAGGGCTTCAAGAATGCGCGTGGCATCGTTGGCCTGCACGCGTCGCAGCATCAGCAGCGGCTTTCCCGGCAGGCGCACGGCCACCAGCGGCTCTTGAAAACAGGAACCGAAGCAGCCTACTCCGGTCAGCAGCACATCCAGGCCGCTGCGCTGAATTGCCTCATTCAAGGCGTGATAGAGCTCTTCAGCGCCATTGCCTCGGCCGCAGGTTCCCATGCCCACGGTGATGCGCGGAATGGCCGGCATCAGCTTGGCAAGCCCCGATTCGCGCACCGCATTGAAGACACCGATATCCAGAATGCGCGGCATTATTTCCTCCCCTGTCTCAACGCCTTGATCTCTCGTTGCAACGTGCGCTCTTTCACGTGGCTCAGGATGTGGTGGTTCACCTCCACCACCGGGGCAAGCGCGCACTGGCCAAAGCAGGCAACCGTGCGAATCGTGAACTTGCGGTCGGGCGTGGTCAGCGCCAGCTTGTCCGCATCGTTGGCATCGCCAAGTTCATGTCCGCTCAACCCCAGATCCAGGCAGACCTTCTCCAACAGATCGCGGGAACCGCGGGTGTGGCAGGCTGTTCCCCGGCAGACGCAAATCACGTTGTCGCCCTGCGGATCGAGGTTGAAGAGGGCATAGAAGGTGGCCGCGCTGAAGATTCTTGCCGGGGGAACTCCGGTTTCGTCGGCAATATAGCGCAGCGATTCCATGGAAAGATACTTGTGCGCATTGGCGGATTGAACCGCCGCCAAGATTCCCAGCAGCGCGCCAGGCTTGCCTCCGTGCTCTGTGACCGCCTGGTCGATCAACAGCTTCTCATGAGCGTTCAAGACTCCATGGGCGACACTCTGCATGATTCCTCCCCCTCTGGATTCCGCGAGGCCGGCAGGCGGCTCCGCGGCGCTGGCCGACCTTCCCCTCGGGTGGGGCGGCCGGCGCAAAACTGTGTTCCTCCACGCCGGACGCGCGCATCCGCTACGAATCCGGTTCAGCGCGCTCTCGGCGAAACCGGGAGCGCGGCAAGAGCCGGTCCCTCCCCGCTTCTGGACCATCTTCCGGGAGAGGAAAAAGAGAGGAAAAAGCCATTCGCCGACACGCTTCCCCTACCTGGCGAAAGAGAACGCCG
>Ga0326728_10008370_pt1 | contig 25770 bp, 28 predicted proteins | sample MB3enrmetagenome_FD_207602 | JGI IMG/M metagenome (GOLD analysis project Ga0326728, IMG submission 207602) | Lab enriched peat soil microbial communities from McLean, Ithaca, NY, United States - MB31MN | ecosystem: Environmental > Terrestrial > Soil > Wetlands > Peat | place: USA: New York... | reverse complement strand
TAGTTCTTGCTGTCAAAGCGACTGACTGCTCTCTGAGCCACCGGTGCGACCTCCCGAACGATAGTCGTTATGGGGTCCTGAGTAGTGCCTGGCAACGGGACACCGTCTGACTTGGAAAGCGTTCTTACTCACGGCGTGAGGATCTTAGCAAATAATTCTGTTTCCAAATTCATGCTCTTTTTACCGGTTTCTGTCGTAACCCGCCGGAGTCTCGGGGGCACAGCCAAAGTGGTGAGGTTAAGCGATCGTCGGCGTAAACTCTGCGGGGGGTTAGGAGACCGATACACCATGTCGCAAGCGAGGGATATACGCACCCGCGTTGGACAGGGGCGTAAAGGGCTTGCTGTAGCCGCGATAGCCATGATTTCTGGTCTAGTTCTCATCTACGTAGCCAATAATATATTGAGCGCGGCCACCCTAAGCCAAGCGTTTGCTGCCTATGTTGGGGTATTTGCGGTTGCAGCGGGGATACTATACGGCGCAAGCACGCTGCTAGTCTCTGAGTGAGTTCATTGTGTTTCGCAGACCTTCTAGGTAGGACGGTTGGGCTTCTTTATCCGAGACGGGCAAAAGCGAACGCATCTACTGCTTTGACGCGACTGCTGGATCGGGTGGGTCATCGGACCCGATGTTGGTGGCGTCGCCCCCAAGAATATCCACAAGCCAGCGTGCCTCCGTAAAGTTGCTTAGCAAAACTCGAATCAACAACGTCATGGGCACTGCAATAAGCGTTCCCAGCGGCCCAAGAAGCCTGCCCAGCGATAAAGAAAAAGACGAATAGCGTGATTGGATGACTAATTGTAGAACTGCACTGCTGACGGCCCGCCCGCAGGATAGCGCCGCTCGCTTGAAGCACACGAACCTGCAATTTCGGCTGCCGCCTTTAGGCCGGCGAGGACGATTATGACGCTTGCTGCGATGACTAGAAGGCGTGCCAGCGGCGACAGGCGCGCGCCTGTTGACTCATCTTCTATGTCAGTAGCCGTCTGCACTCACCCCCGCGTTGACACGCCCATATTGCGTTTGTGTCCGATAGCACCTTTGCGCCGGATCGCAAATCGCGGACGAGAAAACCTCAGCTTTGGAAGACTGTTAGTTTGTCGCTTTCTAAAACTTGACGATTTTGGCGGTTGCGGCGCGCGTTTGTCTTTTAAGTCCCGTTTGCTGCTGGCGCGTCTTTACAACGCAACGACTTCTCGCTTTTTTCCAAAGCGAAGAGGCTCAAAAAATGTGGCGAGAAACGGGCGCCAGAGGTTGAGCTTCTAGAGCAGCCACACTTCCACACCCCTGCTCGATAGGACGAGCGACTCACCGCGCCCTCAGAGAACGTATCAAAATATCTTTTGTGCACGCACCCGTTAGTATTTCCTCAGTAGAACCACGCACCACTGATCCAAATAAACATGTTCTGGATCGCAATGACGATGGCAATTATGCCGATCACGATATTCTTGTGCCAGTTGTCTGAGAGCATGAGCCCGAGAAAAAGCTATAGCGGAAATATAGCGGCGATGAGGCGCACAAAGGAGTATGGCCAGGAGCTCAGCGATACGCAAGTGGCCAAGAGACGAATGAATATGCGGAGAGCGCCAGATCCCTCTTGAGTAAAGCCAGGATGGTCGATACCACTAGGAGGGTGTCGACCAAGAAAATAGGCACAACGGCGGGGGCACGGCGCACAGGGCAACCGGGTCGCGCACGCCTGAGGATAAAAAACCAGCCCAGATTACATTCTCCCGACGACCCGGGTTATTATGCGCGCGTGTAATCGACTACGCAGTACTCCTTCATTATGCCAACGCTTCTGTTTTTGAGGTAGCATCTCCGTACCGCCCATCTCGTTGCGCAGCCAAAACCCGCTCACCATAACGTCCGTGTAGAGACCGTGAAAGGTTTCGAACGGCTTCTCGGTATGCGCCACACTGCCCTTGCGCACGTTAAGAAAATGAGTAGAACCTGAGAGGTTACTTTTCTGCTCCATCGCGAGCAAAAAAGCCACCACCGGTTCGTGCGCGTGTGTGTCCGGCGTTGCCTCACGGTGACTAACCCCCCCAGCTCTCGCAACTCGCTCGATTTAGCAAAAAATCTCGGCGTTACGTTGTGACAAGCGCTTAGGGGGCTCCGGCTGAAACTCAGACTACGCAAAGTAACTGGCGCTCGATCGATCAAAATCTTCTACGAGCTTGATTTTGAGATCTTTCGGTTGCCATGATACGTTCGGGTACGCGAGGTGCGGGATGAAACGCTCAGTATTTGCCGCGAGAAGGGTCGCGGGGTGCTCGTCACCGAAGGTGTTCTTCGTAATCGCGTAGACGCGCTGTCGGACAACGCGCTCGCTCAGGTAACCCAACGAGTGCATGTACTCGTGGAGCTGCACGTGAAACACGTAGGGCTTCCACAGTGTGGGGTCGGTTTCCTTGATCCGCTGAAGAGGCACCTGGTTCATGACGATGATGTTCGAGCCGACCGGGTAGAAGGCGCCGAAGAAGCCGTTTGGCTGGTTGCCGAGGTTGGCCAAGCCCAGCATTATGCCGCCTCTGCTCATACCCGTTGACTTCTCGACGGTTGCCTTGACCACCTCGAAGATATCGGACAGCGTTTCAGCGTTTTCAAGCAATTTGATTAAATATTCGTCCATAGTGCTCCGTTGAGAAAGTTTGCAGAGGGGGTGTGGTAACTAGATGTCTTTAGATATATATTCAGATATAATCGTACTTAAGCATTTCACTACGAAAGTGCGGCGCCGCCCGTCGGCTTTCAGGACAACGCTGACGCACGAACAATGCTAGCAAACGCGCGGTTTACAATCCGGGTGGCCGCGCCGGCTCTCTTCTTGGAGCAGTGTGCTCAGGTCGACCGACGTCACCACACGTTTGAGTGGATCCTGTCCTCGCTGAACCGGTTTTGAGCGGGCGGCGCTTCGGCCGGATGGCCGACCACAACAAATGCCAGCGGAACCACGCCTTCGGGGAGATGGCAGTGTTTGGTAAATCCTGCCACGTGCCCATCCATCGGATAGACGCCGGTCCATACGGCTCCCAGTCCAAGCGCGTGAGCAGCAAGGAGCAGGTTCTGCGTCGCCGCTGAACAGTCTTCTACCCAGAATCTCGGAGCGATGACGTTCCTCGTGTCAGCGCAGACGAGTATGCCAAGGGGCGCGTGCTTCACCATGCTCGCAAACGGGCTAAACGTCGGAATAGCGTCGAGCATTGCCCGGTCTCTGATGATAATGAACTCCCAGGGCTGTTCGTTCGCCGCTGAAGGCGCACTCATTGCCGCCGCAAGGAGCTTTTGCGTCGTTTCATCATCAATTTGCTCGTTCGTGTATCGTCGTACACTTCTTCGCGAAAGAATAGCTTCTAATGCATCCATATGTTTGTTCCTCCACCCGTCATTTGTGTGCGCTCAGGTGGCATTATGCGTGCGTCACGTCGCGCCGCAGTGAATGCTACTTTCGCCGTCAGGCGGAATATGGGTAAGAGTCGCTGAGAGTACTTGTACTGCCTACTGCAGCTTCGCAGGTAACGACACTTGCTAACGCTTGAAGCCTAACTATGCTGGTGCTTCTGCGTTCAAGCAGCCGCTTCCATCCAAACCGCTTCATGCAGTTTTTCTCAATGGCTCTTTCGGCGCGGGCGAATTGAGCCTTCGAACACGCACGCAGCACCATCGGCGCAATCGTTCAACGTCGTTTCAAACACGTGGGTAACGGCAGAAAATGTTACCTCTACAAAGTCGATGCCCCTTGAGGTCAACTTCACGAGGTGGGAAAGCGACTCGTAGCGCTGCTCGATAATTCCGTTGTTTAGAAAATAGCGGACTATAGATACGCACGTGTGGCGATCATAGCCCAGTTTTTGTGTGATCGTACGGACATCGCCGCATGTGTAGGTATCGCCCTGCGTCACTGAATAAAGCGCATGGATAAACTGGTCTTGCTTGCATCGCAAGCCGTCAAGATGCCGTGGCATAGTCTTGCCTCTGTTAGTCCTTCATTATTCATCCCAAAGCTCAAATAACTTCGCAAGGAAAAAATGTTAATACACTTTTTTCTGGAGTATCCTCCAGCGCAAACGCTTCTCGCGCCTCGAAATCTCGGTACCATGGTCGCGTTGCGAGCGTTGCGCGGATCGCTGTCTTCTGTTTCCTAGCGCTGCGCAAGCGCGTTGTGCAATCGGGGGCGCTTCGGATGACGTATTTAGGCTGCCAAAGATCAAGTGCGTGCCGGTGCCCGTTTCTTGAACCGTATTCCGCCATCTCCAGGATAGGGGTCGCGATGATCGTGTTCACCGTAGCGGATATCCGCAGGAATCCCTTTGGGAAACGCTTCGCACGTGGTCTTAGAGTTCGGGCACCGGTGAGCGCATTGAAAGCAGCGCGGGATATGGGCGAGCAGCATCTATGAACCCCATGTGTTTAAAGCTCACGACATCAATGAAGCCTCGCCGAGAGCGTGGCGAAATAACTCGGAGCGAGCGGTACCTCGTCTCTGAATAATTGCTCAAGCGCTTAAGCGGCCCGTTTGCGCTGCGTCGAGCTTGATCTTCGGTAGCAACGCAGCCCGCTTTGAAAAGCGGCACATAACCTTATAACCCCCGCGCTGTAATCTCGGCTATATGTACATCGGTAAGTCAGTTCGCCTTGAGCGCATTTTCAACCGGGACACGAGCAATACCATCATCGTGCCGATGGACCACGGCGTCAGCGTAGGCCCCATCAGAGGTCTCGAAGATCTCCGCATCGCCGTCAACAGGGTCGCCGAGGGCGGGGCCAATGCCGTGCTAGGGCATATCGGCCTGGCAAAACACGGTCACAGAGGCTATGGTCGCGACGTTGGGCTGATAATGCATCTTTCAGCGAGCACGTCGCTTGCTCCCGATCCAAACCGCAAGGTGCTCGTAAAGACCGTTGAAGAGGCCATCAAATTTGGCGCGGACGCCGTCAGCGTTCACGTGAACGTTGGGGCGCAGAATGAATCCGAAATGCTGGCCACACTTGGACACATTTCGGAACGGTGCGACTACTGGGGCATGCCTCTGCTTGCGATGATGTATCCGCGAGGCGACAAGGTCGAAGATGAACACGACGTCGAGCCCGTGAAACTCGCTGCACGCGTTGGCGCGGAACTGGGGGCCGATATCGTCAAGACGAACTATACAGGCGAGATCGACACGTTTAAAGAAGTCATCGCCGGATGTCCCGTGCCGGTCGTTGTCGCGGGGGGGCCGCAAATGGACACTGAGCAGGAGCTGCTGCAGATGGTCAGAGACTCGATCGACGCAGGGGGGCGTGGCGTCGCGATAGGCAGGAACATATTTCAAGCGAAGGATCCGACCAGCTTAGTGAGAAAAATCGCACGCGTGGTGCACGAAGGTTACGACGTCGACGAGGCTGTACGACGGTAGCCCGGCGCCGCTTTTCAACTCCAGCTCCAGCGACAGTCCCGCAATCTTAGGACGGGCAGCACTACGCCCGCGACGGTTTGCAGATTCGTGGCGTGCGCACGTAGTACAGTCTTACGGCGGTTCTGACGCTGCCGCGGCCAACACGCGTTCAGCCCAAATACCGGCTGACGAATCGCTTAAGCCACGTTTTTGCAACAGAGAGCGTCAGCAACGTAAGAATGCCCCCGGACATACCTCGCCGCAAGGCGGTCCGCGTGAGCAGCCACATCAACGCGAAGCGCGCGACGTGACGCTCGAGGATCGCGATCATTCGGGTGGTCACCCAGGTGGCAACGATCGTGATCCATAGGAAGGTGAGAGCAAAGAGACTCAACGGGAACGATATGAGTCGGTCGATAAACAGCGTTCCAAGAATGCCGACAGCAAGAAGAATTGCCGTCGTGCGCCACATCGCAAATCGGCGCTTTCGCCGGCCCAGCATCTGGTCGATGAACCCGTCTATGATCTCTTCTTGATACTCGGGGGTTTCGTTCACCGCCATGATGACGGCTTCGATATCGTCAAAGACCTGGCCGGCTTGCATATTCAAAGATAGCATCGGGGCGTATATATACACACCCTTTGGGGAACGTGCGACGGCTAACGCCTTCTGGTTACGACGTAAGCGGCGACTACCAGTCCGGCGACAGCGAAGGCGGCATCGAAGCCGGGTAGCGGGTTTCCGCTGTTAGATGCAGCGACGTTGCCGATTTGGATGGGGATGGTTTCGTTCTCGCTCGTGAGGTTTCCGCTGATCGCGTGGAAGCTAAGGTCGTAGTTGCCTGAAGCGCCAGTTAAGGCGGTGATGTTCACGGAGAAGACCGCCGTTGAATTGGATGCGATGTCAAGGGCGCCTCCGTTATCAACGCTGATGTCTTTTGGCAGGTCTGGGAAGACGAGGTACGTTGAATTCGCGGTGTCGGCGCCTCGATTCAGCACGGTAACATTGACCGAGACGGTGTCATTTTGGTAGGCGGGCGCAGAGATCGCTGTGATAGTAAGCGTGGTGTTGCTCTCCGTGCGGTTGGTTTCGTTCAAAATGTTTGTCGCATTGCTTGTTGTATTGGCAGTCGCGTTAGTCGTGGCATTTGTCTCCGCTGTAGCGTTGTGACTGGAAATCGTTAAATTCGCCTGGGTTACTTGGATATAGACCTGGCCTACAGTGCCTTGCGGTAAGTTTGGGGATAGCTGTACATTCCAACCTACCACGCCGTGCCCGAGCATCATCTCAGCAGGTACCGCGGTGTCGTTTGGATTGCCGGTGAGGCCACTCAAGTCCGCTGTGATGTGCGCTGCCATCTTCTGTTGATCGAAACCGGGGTTCGAGGCATTCCACGTCGACGGGTCGCCGCTATGGCAAAGCGCGCAGTTGTTGAGGACGTCTGCCTGAACCTGAACGAATCCTCCGGGACTGACGCGATCAGTGGCAGTGCCGTTGACGAGGAACGAAATCTGCGGCGTCGTCGGATTGGTGATTTCGATTGGTGCGACTATTGGGGTGGAATTATCTGAGTCGGTCACTCGAATCAAGTACTGGCCCGGAGTGAGATTGGCCTGGGGCACCCAGCGGTATTCGATTTGGCCGCTCGGTCCTGGAATAAGGTTGTTCTGGCCACCGTCTTTGACAACTGCTATGGTCGTCCACACACTCCCAGGGTCATCGTCGATGCCTTTTTTCTCGTAGTCGTAGTAGTACTCGATCTTGGCCGTATCTCCTACCTTACCGAGATTGGCCTGTATCAGCACTGCACCTCCCGCATTAACCTGCTTCTCGTTAAGAGAAACCATAGTCGTCGCTGCGATCGGTGTGGCAATAAAAGCAGCGATAAGCGCGGCGACTACGAAGATAAGTATGCACGTATGTATGTGTGCTCTTTTCATAAAACATCACACCGCAAAAACCGTCGCTCGGCCCTCAACGGATGGTGAACCTTATACCTATAAAAACGCTTCGAACTTGACTTATCAGCGCGCACGCGAGCTAAGGCCTATTTTTGGCTGCGTGTGGCTGGGCCTTTTGCGTATCCGCGAGCACGTAGTCAATGCGTTGCTGGGCGTCGGTGCAGTTGTCCCAGAGGAGCTCGAAGCTAGCCTCGAGATATTGTGCATATTCGGGGCTATTCGTCCAGAAAGCGGTATCAGCTGCGTCCTTTCCGTGGCGGAGCGCATCAAACGTTATGGTCGTTAGACTTTCATGAGCGTCGGCGACCAGAAAGCGCATCCCCGCGTAGTCGTCGTGGTGGCGGACCTCGATCCCCCTTTCAAGAGCCTCTCGCACCGAATCGATGTTACGTAGTAGGATTTCGGCGATGTACCGCACGCGAACGCCTCTATTTGTCGCGTCGATGAAATACTCGAGTAGCCCGCTCGTAGAGAGTACTGGAATGCCGCCGAGTGACGAAATGAATAAGACGCGTTCTTCTGCGGTCTTAACTAGCTGTTCCATGGCGGCGAGCGTGTTAGAACGGCCTTTTATCACTTTGAACGTATAAAGGTCGTTCGCGAGGACGTCACTGGACAAGTACTCGTTTGCGAGCTTTAACACTTCATCCCGATTCTCTTCCATCCAGCGAAGCTCATACGCGTGGCGCATCATAGCGGCTTCGAGCGCCGGTTCGATTGAAACCGCCGCGTATTTTGTTGGCTTCTCGACCGACTCTTCAACCATCCCTTTTTCTGCGAGCGTTTCAAGGATCCGATAGACGTCGACTCTATAGCTGTGCAGCAGTTTGGCGAGCTCCCCTGTCGTTCTCGGACCGTACTTCAGCAATAATGCGTACAGGTGAGCCTCTTTCGCGCTGAGGCCGAACGCTTCAAGCTTTTCAATTAACGCCTGCTGCATAGGCAGGAATACGTAGCGGTTGGACTTATGCCTTTGGGTCCGCCGTGTCGAGCTGCATCTGACGATAGATTCGCTCATCATCTCGCTTAACGGCTTTATTCATTTTGTCCTGCGTCAACCGGTTGTGGCCTAACGTCTCAATCGCGGCAGGTTGGAGTTGATAAAGCTTCTGCAGGGAACCCTCGCAACCCGTCAGCTTCCACTCTTAGCAGATTTTAGCTAGAGCAGTCGCCTAGCTTTACTTGAGAAAAAGGATCAGGACGCCTAGCACGAAGACTTGGCAGAAGTTGGCTGCCTGGGCTGATTATATCCGGCCGTCATTCCCAGACAAGAACCAGCATTCTTGGCTAGCGTGTTCGCCACCGGAAAAAACCTGTCCTTGTGCCGGACACGCGTGTTGGCGCGTCGTTGGGGTGCAGCGTAGCGCCATTTGCACAGCCCTCCATTCGTGGGACAATCACATTTTTAAGCGGCATCGTTGCGGCTTGGTAGCCGCCGAGGTTTACATCGAGTCCTGCCGTAGTGCTCAGGGTTAGGAGGAAGATCTTGGCAGTGAGCTTGATATTCGCTGCAAAGAGCTTAGTGATGTTGACGTTGAGCGTGTTGATGTCCCGAATGATCTGATCATATCCTGCGATGGGACCGTTGATAGACAGATTGTAGCTCTGCGCGGTGTTGTTTGCATCGCCTCCAAGTACCGTCGCGTAATAGCGATACTGGCCTCAAAGCTGTCCACAATGGGATAATTGCCTTGTTAATCCGTCGTGGTATTTTTTTTAACATATTGAGAATAATTCTTAGGATCGTCGCCGTTATTTGCATATGGCGAGATGAGTTTGCCGAGCTCATGCGATCTCGCGAATGCTTTTTCAAGGCTTTTTCCTTGCAAACCGGCTCTGCAGGGCGCTAAAAAAGCAGAAGCATGTTCTTTGGAAAACAATCGCAAACGTTATGTCACTATCCATCGTCGTATCACGCAAGATTCGCGCGAGCAGTCGGCTAAGTCGCAACAGTTTTACGCAATTTTGTTTTGCGCTCACCACGACGAAAAGGGATAGCATGACCGAAATTGATTGGCAACGCTTTGACACAGGCTGCATTCCACTCCGTCGATGTTCGCTGTGCCGCCATCAGACGAAGTTCGATGCCGCCGCTGAGCCGAAGTACTATTGTGCGCGTCTCAAGCAATGGACCTCTCCTATGTTCGAATGCCCTTTTTGGGACGCACAAGAGGAATGGAAAGAGTGGTACTCCTACTGTACGTCTTCAAAGGCGTAGAGGCCCCGACCCCTCTGAAAACTGAGGACCATTCGAGTGGTGCGCCGATCTGCGTGACCGGGCCCGCGCTTCGAGATCACGAGCGACGATGCCGCCTTTCGAGCGAGTTGCGAAAGAAACAGCCTATAGCATCCCCTTTGTGCTCCGCACTCCCTCCCTGGGCTGCAGCGCATCACTAAGGGCGATGCCCAGCGCTTTGAAAATAGCCTCTATCGTGTGATGGTCATCCGTGCCGTAGGCGTTTACGTGAATCGTAAGCATAGCGTGAGAAGCGAGCGATTGGATGAAGTGTTTCACTAGGCTGGCATCGATACCGTCGACGCCTGAGGAGATCGTGGTATTAAACACCAGGTAGCTCCGTCCAGCAGCATCGACGGCGATGGTCGCGAGCGAATCGTCCATGGGAATAGAGGCACTTCCGAACCTTTTGATGCCTTCCATGTTCGTGATCACACTTTTAAGAGCCATTCCGAGCGCGATGCCGACATCCTCGACGACGTGATGCGGATTTCCGTCGCTTAGCACAGTAAGGCGTACCCCTATGCCGCCGTGTAGGGATAGCGCCTCTAGCACGTGCGTGAAAAATGGCACGCCGGTGTCAATGGCTCTCTCCGAAACATCATCGAGATCAAGATGAAGGTCGATCTTGGTCTCTTTGGTTGTTCTCGCGATGTCAGCCCTGCGCATATCGATCATAGACTCTAGAGGTCACTCACGATGTTAAACGCTTCGTTGAGCGTGAACTTACCGGTGTATATTGCGGAGCCGATCACAACGCCGGCTGCCCCCGTCTGAGCAATCGCTCTGATGTCACCCAGAACGCCGATGCCGCCCGACGCGATGACGGGGATGTCAACGTATTCGACGAGAGCACGTATGACGCCGCTACGTACCCCACCCATCCTCCCCTCTGTTTCCACGTCCGTAAAGAGCAGTGAACCTGCGCCTAGCTCCTGAAAGAGTAGGCCAAGCTCCTGCGGCCTCAAGCCGGAGCTTCGGGTCCACCCCTCAATGAGGACCTCACCGCCTCGCGCGTCAACGGCCACCATAATGGAATCGCTGCCAAACTCGCGACTCATGTTGTGGACGATAGTAGGATCTAGTACAGCGGCGGTGCCAAGAATCACCCTGTTTGCGCCGACCTGAAGTAAATCAGCGACGTCTTCATATGCGCGAATCCCGCCGCCTACCTCGATAAACGCGTCGAGTTTTGCTAGCTTATAGATAAGCTTCAGATTCCGCGGCTTCCCGAATGCACCGTCAAGATCGATGACGTGAAGGTGGTCAGCGCCACTGGTAATCCAGTGTTCTGCGACAGCAAGCGGGTCCTCGAGTGAAACGAGGACGTCATCTGGTACCCCTCCGACAAGTTGAACACAGCGACCATCCTTAATGTCAATGGCGGGAATAACCTCGAATGGCACGATTTCAGCACATCCCTACGGTAAGACAATGCACCCGATCTGTTTTGCATCGTATTAACTGTTTGTAGCTTGCACGCTTGGCACAAGAGTGCGCAACGCACGATTAGGTATCTTCCTATCTGCCCGGCGCTTGCCTCCCTCAGAGTTGACCAGAATACGCGGTAACTGCAACGCGATCAGCAAGACCCAGATGCGACAAGAGCTGCTTTGAGTCGAACGCCGGAGGACAGTTCAGAGCTTATTTCTTAGAGATAGGGGGACACCATATTCGCAAGCTGTTCCAGCACGACGATTGCGGCCTGCTTGTCGAGTGGCTTATTGTCATTTCCGCATTTCGGGGAGTAGATACACGCCGGGCATCCGACGTCACAGGAGCACCCTGTGACAAGCTCGCGGGTGACGGTGACAATTTCGGCAATCAGCTCTACGGCTTTTTCGGCTAGGCCGATTCCACCCTCAAAACCGTCATAGATGAAGATCGTTGGAGCAGCGGTATCTGGATGGCACGTGGTCGAAACGCCACCGATGTCCCACCTATCGCACATAACGTGCAGCGGCATCATGGCGATCAGCGCGTGCTCTGCGCCGTGCAGACCGCCGCCGATGTCGAGTCCCTCATTTTCCACCTGTGTGACGGCATCTTCCGGGACTCTGAACCACAGCGCCGTCGTGGTGAAGCGGAGCGGTGGCAAATCAAGGCTCTCGATTCCCACGGTTTGATCGTACCGGAGCGTCTTGTATCCGACGTACTGCTCAACGACTTCGACGATGCCGAATGATACCGCGAGCGCACCTTGAGGCCTTTTTTCGAGCTCTTTGACGATCCGAAGATCAACGGTTTTCATCGGAACTGTGTAGTAGTCTACGTTCTTCTTGCTCACGGAAATGATGCGGTTGGTCAAGTCGAGCTGCTCGACGACGTAGGTCTCACCTTCGTGAAGCACCACCGCCCCCGCGTGAGCCTCTCGGTATGCGCGGGTCTTGTCGAGTGTTTCGAGGAGCCGCCCCTCGTAGAGAACTTTGAATGTCTGGGGGGAGAGCGCGTTCAGAGGGACCGCCTCTGTGGCCCTGCCCCTGCCTGAGTACACCCACCCGTTTGGAGTGTCTTTGGCCAAGCCTTGGCGCTGCAGCTCCTCAAGCGATTCTGAGAGGAGAGCGGGAAAGTACGCTGCGTCGTGAGGTAGGCGAAGCGGCAACTCGGCAGCCGCGCACATAACGTGTCCGAGGACAATATACTCGTTCGATAGATCGATAATGGCGTGCTCGTGCGACCCTCCGAACAGCGCGCCAGGATGCTTCATAAAGTACTGGTCGAGCGGGTCGTGAAATCCGACCAGGGTCGCGAGCGACTCGTCCTGCCCGCGGCCCGCTCTCCCCGCTTGTTGCCACGTCGAAATGATCGTGCCGGGATACCCTGCCATGATGACAGCGTCTAAGCTACCGATGTCAATGCCGAGCTCCAGTGCATTCGTAGACGTTACGCCTGCCAAGCGCCCGCTTCTTAAGTGTTCTTCGATCCGCCGCCGTGTCGACGGCAAGTAGCCGGCCCGATAGGCTGCAATCCGGTCGGCGAGCAACGGTGTCGATTCTTTCGCCTCATTTTTTGCCCAAAGGGCAATAAGTTCTGCCATCTTTCGCGACGGTGCGAAACAGAGTGTCTGCAGCTGGTTGCGGATAAAGAGTAGGAACAAGTCTTTGGCTTCCTGATGGGCGGACCGTTTCCCTATGCCGTCAGCGTACGGGTTATACAGGACGAAATATTTGCGCCCTCTTGGGGATCCATCTTCAGATATGAGGGTGAAGGTTCTTCCGGTGAGCTTCTCGCCAAATTCGATCGGATTTGCAAGGGTCGCAGTGGAGATAACAAACTGCGGCTCGGATCCGTAATACGAGCAGAGTCGTTGTAGGCGCCTTATCAAAAGGGCGACGTTCGATCCAAAGACCCCACGATACACGTGTGCCTCGTCAATGACAATGAACTTCAAGTTCGCCAGAAATCGTTGCCATTTGTAGTGCCAAGGTAAGACGTGATGCAGTTCGTACGGGTTACTGATCACGATCCTCGCACTCGTTCGAATCTTTGGCCGCTTATGCGAGGGCGTGTCCCCGTCATAAACGCTCGGATTGACACGAACGGCGCTAATCAGCTCGAGCTCTTGAAGTACCTTCAGCTGATCATTCGAGAGCGCTTTCGTTGGATAGACGTAGAGCGCAGTCGCGTTATGCTCGCGGTCGAGCTCCTCAAAAATTGGTACGTTGAACGCGAGCGTCTTGCCAGAAGCGGTGGGGGTTGCGATAACTACGTCTTTGCCTTCGCGCAATGCAACACGCGCTTCGATTTGGTGACGGTACAGCCGAATGCCCTTTTTGCGTAGGTACGCTTGGACGTTTGGCGCGATCTCTTCGGCCGTTACAGCGAAGATCGGTTCTCGGGCAGACAACACTTCGGTGTGTGCAACCTTCCGGCTGAACATTCGGTCGCTTTGCAGGATTCGCAGAACAGTCTCGACAGATATACTTACCCCTCACAAATCTTGGAGAAAATGTGTGCCAGCGCGATTAGATCCTGTCTGTTATGGTCGATAATCGCGAGTAACGGTCCGGCGTTCTGAGTGCGTAGATAGGTCTCATAGAACTCCGGCACCAGCGCGCTAGGAATATCTGATTGACGAGCGCCTATCACGTGCTTTTCCAACGAGGCCAGCTTGAAGTCGGGAGTCAGTCCTCGCCACCTTCGTCGCGCGAACTGGAGCATATCCAAGTGAGCCCTCTGTAGATTGCCGTCGATCCGGTAGTAAGCGAGGCGCTGTTCAAGGAAAGGAACGTCAAAAGCCCTCCCGTTGAACGTTACAAGAGCAGTGCTCGAGTTAACGTGCGAAAGCAGCGCTGCCAGTGCCGCCGGCTCTTCGCCCACGTTTCTTGAAACGTACTGGTGAATGGTCAGGGTCTCGTCGACCGCCTCAGCAACTCCTATGATTATGATTGGGCTGGAGAAAAGCCCTAGCGTCTCGAGATCCACAAAAAGCAACTGGTCTGGCGTGTGAAAGCCTGAGGCGTGCAGAGCGAGCGGATCGGATCTCGGAAACCTTCTTCCAACCCATTCGATCAATTCACCCGTGTCGCGCGTTTCGACAAGATTTAAGAAGCGGAGCGCTTGGGCGCCAAAGCGGTCGTGCTCGACGAGATCAGCGATGCTATGGTAGCCACGCTCCTTCAAGGTGCGCTCGGTCGTTTCTCTAACGCCGTGGAGGAGCTTAAAATCTGCTAATAGGCTCTCTTTGGCTCTTTTTTGAGGTATCGTATGTATACTTACCCTCTCTTCCGTGTCTACGCGGTAACACGTCCCGCGCTCAGTGACGAGTTCGGTTCCAGGAGTCACCTCTTCGAGCGCTTTTCCGTCGTGCTTTTCGATTAAAGCTCGCTTGAGCGCAAGTGCTTGCACATAGTCGTTGTGGTCTGTGGCGTAGAATAGTGCGGGAATGAACTGAGAAGAACGCACCCTCTCTGCGTCAGCAGCATCGCTCGCTTGATCTACGCGAGACTTGATTCGCGCACCGACTCGGCTGAGCTTCTGATTGCCGTGGCCTTCAATCAACACAACAGCGCGTCCACGTCATATTTCGGACCGTGCAAACACGGTCGGATGACCTATTCAGAAAGGAGTGTCTGCAAACTTAAGCCTTTGTTGACTCCTCGTCGGAGCTCAACGGCGCACTCAATGACAAAGCTTTTCATTAATTGCTTATCAAGTCTCGCTTCGATGGAACCGGAGTCGAACGCATCAGCTTTCGCGAGAAGACTCATCGCTAGCGCAAGCATTATTATACGTGCACGAGTAGCCCTGTTAGGGGTGGCAGTTAGTGGAAGAATGCCAGATCGTTATAAGAAGAGATGACGCCGGTTACTACATCGCAACGTGTTCGACCTTAAAAGGCTGTCACTCATACGGTACAACTCTCAAAGAGGCACTGGATAACATCGAGGAGTGCATTCAGCTATGCGAGGAGGAGCTTGAGGAGGAGGGACGGAACTGAAGCCGATCCCGAGCTGCGAGCAAAAGGGCGCTGCCGCGGCACACATGGAGAAGTTTCCGTCGGTGAGCGGCAGCGAACTCGTCAAGTTCCTGGAGTCCTTAGGATATCGTGTCACTCGCACCCGAGGTTCACACGTTCGACTAGTTTCTGAGGGCGGTCAGGCAACCACGATACCGATACACGCCCATCGCCAGCTTCCTAAGGGGTTGCTGCATAGCATCATTCACGAGCTGAAAATTACTAGGACCGATTTTTTCAAGATGTGGGCGTGTTACGAAAAGACGTAATAATCGAGCGCTTAGAGCTACGGTGTGTTTTTGGTTCGGGGCGCTGTGCGGAAAGTCGCACATGTAGTCGCGAACCGTAATGACCGCGACTTCCTTAACTGCGACTCTACACCCAAGACTCTGTTTCAAGTCAGGTTTATATTGTAGCGAGTACAGAGTACGGATTTTTGTACGCCCTTTAGTCTGGGGGGAAACGGAACCTGACCTCAGAAGTTCAAATCTGCTTTTCCCCCCAGACCATAGTTCTTGTTGCAGAAATGCAACGGCTGTTCTTGTCTCAAGTAAGTGTAGGGCTCGTATTGAGCTTTGCGTCAGCGAATATGCAGTCTCGGGCGTCGGGAAATCTTGGCTACCTGCCTTCAGTTTGACAAAGCTAGGCAGAAGGCTTGACCAATCAAGATGTGTCGTTCTGGGGGCCGGGCAGTCCATCCTTTGAGAATTGACGCAACGTCTGAACGATTGTATCGTGCAGTGTTGGGTCTATGGAACAAACGAGGGATAGATTAGTGGCGGTGACTGGGGCATCTAGTGGGCTGCCATCACCCGTCGTGACGAATCCGTGCGACTCGCGCACGATGAGCTGCGCGGCGGCAATGTCGTAACTGCTTAGGCGATCTCTCGTATCAACGACTGCGTCGAGCGTTCCCGAGGCGACCTGACACAGGTCGTAGGCAATGCTTCCGAAAATCCGCACGATGCTGCGCTTTTCGAGCTCGATGAGTCCACGCGGAACGCGCGATACCCCATAAGCGTATCCAGCGACCACGGGCTTCCTAGGCCTAGGGGATTTTTTCGTCACGAGCGGTGTCGCGTTGAAGCGCGCGCCGTCGCCTCGTTTGGCGGCATATGCGTCTAAGGAGTTTGTGACTACTGCGCCCATGGTGACATCATTCAAGGTGACGTCGTCGGTTTTCGGTGCGTAGGCGAGCGACGAGCAGAAGTACGGAAAACCGATAGCGACGTTGGTGGATCCGTCGACCGGATCGAAGATGAACGTGCACTGCGGGTCATCTCCAATGGTGTGGTCGCCCCACTCTTCTGAGACAATCCGCGCGCTGATCTCTCTGGCGAGCAGCTCTTCTTGCAGCGTTTGCTCAGCAACGAGATCGAACCTCCGCGTCACGTCGCGCTCTTTCTGCTTTGTTATCGCGGAGAAATCTGTCTCCGTTTTGAGGAACGCAAGCACGGATTCCATTGCTCGCGTAGCCATGGCCACGATACTATCAAGTTCCATCAAAAAGTCGCCTTATCTCCTTTACGATGACTTCGGCTGCCTCGGTCGGCGCAACGCGCTCGCTGTCTATGGTCAATTCCGGGTCTTCAGTCGTCTCGAATGCTACGTTCACCCCAGGCACGGCGGCTTCTCTCGCGTGTGATTTCTCATAAATGCCCGATGGTGTGAACTGTGTCACCCGATATGCCTCGCGCTGCACGCACGTGCCAAGCGAACAGCTGACATAAACTTCGGCGAAGCGGGGTATGAGTCGACGGGCGAGATCGCGATAGCGTTTTCGGTTTGCCGTCGCGTCAATGATAACGTTCACCCCACACTCGGTAAGTACCTTCGCTGTGTACGCGAGAAACGCGTAGACGATATCGCGTTCCTGCTCTGAATACGTCGGCTTGGGAGTAACGATAGTCCGAATCTCGTCAAGTTGCAGTGTTTTCAGCCTTTCGTCCTGGAGGCTCTCGGCAACTTCCCGTGCAATAGAGGTTTTGCCGCTTCCGGGAAGTCCAGTAATCCAAATAGCCCAGGCCATCGTCAAGGTCACCCCGGGTGAGGTCAATCCTTTAAGAGTGCATTGACGTTCTGATAGTCGAACGTTTCGGCTTCAAGCACGTTTCGCACGAAGTTGAACAGCCTCTGCCGCACCTGCTGATCGATGTTCGGATACCATATGGGGCTTGCCACGACAAGCCCTCTGAAAGCGTAGAATGGTTGTATAACCTCAAGGAGTTCATGATCTTGCGTCTCCTGCAGGTAGTTTCTTATGAACGAGTCAAACAGCGTCTTGAACTCTCTCGCAAGCTTCCCGTACTTCTGGATTGAATAAAAGAGATAGTTCACGCTTAACGAGGTCACATCATCGGCGGCTTCTCCGAATTCTCCACGGCTCCTGTCGAGAACGGTAAGATCAGTACCGTCTCTGAACATGATGTTCCATGGGTGATAATCGCCGTGGACCACGCAAAGCCGATGCGCGCGATCTTTTAGCGCATATCGCCAATCAATGCAGCGCTTTTCGAGCAGTCGGAAATCATCTTGCGAAAATGCGTGGAAGTTATTCGGGTAGCTATCGATCAGGCCCATAATAAGCTCGCCGTGACCTATGAGCTCGCGTATGCGGCGTGTGTAAAGAACAGGTTCATCGCGTTTCACCGCGTGTATAGCGACGAGGTAATTTGAGAGCGCTTCCGCACGGGCCACGTCAAGATCGGTGAGCGTGCCCGAGTCCTTAACGGTATTGAGGTCGTGGAAGTACTCGGTTCCCGTGACCAGATCCATCAGGATGAAGTACTCGTCGGCGTCGCGGGCCGATCGCATCCTTCCGTCACGGGTGAAGTAACCCACATCGAAAGCGCGCACGTGCCGAGCGAGTGAGCCAAAGGTTGCGTGCTGCCAGATGAGAATCTGGGCGCGGTCGGAGAAGTGATCGTGACCAAAGCCGCCTTCGCGTCGCATCGACGAAAGAACAACGGATTTGAGCGCGCCGTCGAGCGAAAACGTAATCTGATAGGGCCTTCCATAACCAAAGCCTTTGAGCTCCTCGGTTGGGTGACCCAGTTCGCTGACACGCACGACGTTCGCATCGCTTCCAAATACGTCTCGTATATAGTCATCGATCGCAGTCATTGGTCAAGTTCCCTCCGTTCGAACCTCTCCTTTAAAGCAGCGTGCGCGCAAACGAGCTACGTTCCGAGCGTCCACGAGTGCAGGTACGCCTCTTGCTGCGGGGTGAGTTGCTCAATCTTAATACCGATCGCACTGAGTTTTAGCGTGGCTACCCGTTTGTCTATTGCGGTCGGCACACTGTGCACCGAGTTGTTCAGATGTGCGTGATTTTCGACGACGTATTTGACGCACAGTGCCTGGTTCGCGAAGCTCATATCCATGACTTCGGGTGGGTGCCCGAAGGCCGCCGAGAGGTTGATCAGCCTCCCCTCCGCAAGCACGTAGATCGTCCTGCCATCGGGCATTCGATACTCGTCCACATTCTCTTTGACATTCGACGTGCTTGTCGCCATCCCATTAAGCTCTTTCAGATCGAGTTCGACGTTGAAATGTCCGGAATTGCAGACGATAGCCTGATCTTTCATAACCTTGAAGTGTTCCCCTCGAATTACTGAGATGTCGCCGGTGACCGTGATGAAGAGATCTCCGATCCGTGCCGCGTCGCACATCGGCATCACTCTGAAGCCGTCCATTGCCGCCTCGAGGGCTTTTCGTGGCTCGACCTCGACAATAACCACGTTCGCGCCGAGGCCTTTTGCGCGCGCTGCGACGCCCCTGCCACACCACCCATAGCCGACGACGACGACGGTTTTTCCAGCAAACAAGAAATTTGTCGCATTCATGATGCCGTGAAGCGTGCTTTGTCCCGTCCCATACCGATTGTCAAACATCATCTTGGTTTCGGCATCGTTGACCGCGATCACAGGATATTTGAGCGCGCCTTCTGCCGCCATTGCCCTCAATCTGATGACGCCCGTTGTCGTCTCCTCGCAGCCGCCTATCATCGCGCTTAGGTATTCGGGATGATCATTGTGGACCGTGGCGATAACGTCCGCGCCGTCGTCAAGCGTGACGTGCGGCCCGATCTTGAGTGCCTCTTCTATACACGCGCGATACTGAACGTCACTTTCGCCGCGAATGGCGCAAACGGAGATCCCGTCGTTTGCGAGGGCTGCGGCGACGTCATCTTGGGTGCTGAGAGGATTTGAGCCTGTGAGGGCGACATTCGCTCCTCCGGCGCTGAGCACTCGGATAAGGTTCGCGGTTTCGACCGTTACGTGAAGGCACGCAGTAATGTTAATGCCATCTAGCGGTTTTTCGTGGGCAAATTCACTCTTAATCTTCTCAAGAACGGGCATGTGCCTGCGAGCCCATTCAATTCGTCGTTCCCCTACATCAGCGAGGCCTATGTCCTTAATTATGTTTTTCATGCAAGATTCCTCATCTGCTATGCAGTCGCATGCAGCAACCGTACGCTTTATATAGATACCAATAATAAAGGCCAACCGGTAAAAAGGTTGTCAATCGTGGAGCGAATAGAAGAACGATGTCTGAGAATCGTTTTTTGTTTACGTCCGAATCAGTAACGGAAGGGCATCCCGATAAGATCTGCGACCAGATTTCGGATGCTATATTGGACGCGATTATCGAGCGCGACCCTAAGAACGCGCGAGTCGCGTGCGAAGTCGCAGTGACTACGGGGCTCGCGGTGGTGATCGGTGAAATCACGACGACTTGCACCGTGGACATACCACGCGTGGTGCGGGATACGATCCGCGAGATCGGCTACGTCGATTCGCGATTCGGTTTCGACTGCGACAACTTTGGGATTATTGTATCGATCAAAGAACAGTCTCCGGATATTGCTCAAGGGGTCAACAGGTCGCTTGAGTGCAGGGTTACTGCCGTAGGTGACGGTGGAGTCGACCTCGAGTGTGCGCAGGTGCCCGCGGACGTAGATGAGGATGCTGAACTCGGCGCGGGAGATCAGGGGATGGTGTTCGGCTATGCCACGAATGAAACCGCGGAGCTGATGCCGATGCCGATACTGCTTGCGAATAAACTTGCGCTCAGGCTGACTGAGGTCAGGAAATCTGGAGAAATAGGGTATCTCGGCCCTGATGGCAAGACACAGGTAACGGTGGAATACGTTGACGATCGGCCTGCTCGAGTCGACACGGTAATCGTATCTTCGCAGCACGCTCCGGACGTCGAGCTTGACACCATCAGACGGGATATTCAGGCGAAAGTAATCGACGTCGTTATCCCCGCCGACATGATCGATGAGGACACGAAGGTTTACGTCAACCCCACGGGTCGGTTCGTGATCGGAGGCCCTAAAGGCGACGCTGGCATGTCGGGGCGTAAGATCATCGTCGATACGTACGGAGGAATGGCACGACACGGCGGGGGCTCTTTTTCTGGGAAGGATCCGACGAAGGTCGACCGATCGGCAGCGTACGCGGCCAGGTATATCGCGAAAAACGTTGTTGCGGCAGGACTCGCCGACAAGTGCGAAATCCAGGTCTCGTATGCAATAGGCGTAGCTCAACCTATAGCGATATACGTCAATACGTTCGGCACGGCCAGCATACCTGAGGGGTCCATCTCTGAAATTATCAGGCGCCGTTTTGCACTCACTCCGGGCTGGATCATCAACACACTGCGACTTCGACGTCCGATCTACCGACAACTCGCCGCCTATGGGCATTTTGGTCGCGCGGATCTCGATCTGCCGTGGGAGCGCACCGACAGTGTGAAGGCGCTACAAAGCGACGCGAAAGCGGCTAAGGCGGCGATGAAAGCATCGGGCTAGGCGAGGATTGCGCGGGTCGAGCCGATATCTGGTTCACAACGCTGAGCGCGCTCGGGGAGGTTGTCGGTTGAAGGTAGGAATGCTGGGACCCATCTCGTGGAGAACCCCGCCACGCCGTTACGGGCCCTGGGAGACTGTCGTCCATTATCTGACCGAAGGACTGGTCGAGCGAGGCTACGACGTTACGCTCTTCGCAACCGGCGACTCTGTCACGAAGGCAAAGCTTGAGTGGGTGTGTCCTCACGGATTCTATGAAGATGAATCGCTTGACGCTGGCGTCTATCAATGGCTCCACATATCAAACGCCTTCGAAAAAGCGCACGAATTCGATATTCTTCACAGTCACTATGACTTCTATCCGCTGACCTTCTCACGGCTCACGGATACTCCTCTTCTTACGACCATTCACGGATTCTCTTCAGATCGGATTCTGCCCGTGTATAGAAAGTATTGGGATAACTACTACGTGTCCATCAGCAACGCCGATCGAGCAGAAGGCCTAAACTATGTTGCCACCGTGTATAACGGAATCGACGTCGGCTCCTTTGAGTATGGCGACGCCCCCGATGATTATCTCCTGTTCTTCGGACGCATATCGCGTGATAAGGGGACGCACCGCGCCATTGAGGTGGCAAAAGAGACCGGAATGACGCTGAAGATTGCCGGACTCGTCGCGAGCGAGCATCGCGCCTATTTCGAGACGTGCGTCAAGCCTGAGATCGACGGGGAGCAGATACAGTATCTCGGCACGGTGGACGAAAAAACGAGAAACGAGCTTTTCAAGCAAGCGTATTGCAGCTTGCACCTGATCTCTTTTGCTGAGCCGTTTGGTCTTACCCTAATCGAATCTCTAGCAAGTGGCACGCCCGTCATTGCCACAGACAAAGGCAGCGTGCAGGAGATACTCGTCGACGGAGAGACAGGCTTTATCGTTCAGAGTGTGCGCGACGCGATCGACAAAGTGGGCGAGGTTGCAAGCATTCGAAGGCAGCGGTGCAGGAGACGCGCGGAGCGATTTGATGTGGATCGCATGGTCGACGGGTATATCAGCGTCTATGATACGATCATGGAGCGTGAAGCCGAGCGCTCGGCTCGCTAAGTGATGAGCAACAACAAGCTACGGAGCCTCTACACACGCGTTTTACCTAACGAAACGGCTGCGCTCTTCTTTTACGCGTCGCTTGCAGTCTGCATCGCGGTTTGGAACGTTAACATTTTCATCAACGATGAGGTGACGCTCGCGGCAGAGCTCTACAATCTTGGTCGTGGGACGCTCTGGATCCAAACGCTGCCTGCCAAGCTCTACGAAGGCCTCAGTTTTGGAGCATCAGCGCCAATCCTTGGGTTCCCTTTCCAGGGCCACACGTACGGCTTCTACACGGACGCCATTCCGGTCTTCGCGTCCCCGTTTTACGCGTTCATTTACCTCATCAGCGTCACGGTCGGCATCAGGGTCTTCTTCGCTGCTCTCTGGTCGTTTAGTGTATTCATGGTGAGCTCGCTTCTGGGAAGGCGTTGGGATCGGCCACGACTCGGTCGCGGCCTTGGCGCGTTTGTTGCGCTTACCCTCTTCATCATCAATGTCTACATCGGCACTCGTCTGCCACCGCTTGTTTTTGACCAGTGGGGCGCTCTTATGGCCATCCAGCTGTTCAATATCTTGGCGACCGCGGCCATCGTCCTCCTTTCGTTGCGAATCTTCACGCGGTACTTCGCTGATGACCGCGTGGCCGCCTTTGGAGCTGCATTTATATTGATCGCGACGCCCCTTACGTTCTGGGCGGTCTCAGCGAAAGACCACACAGCGTCGATCTTGCTCATCACAGCGAGCGTCTGGAGCCTCTACACGTATCTGCTGGACGGCAAGCAGCGCTATCGCTACCTCTCTTACATTTTTGTCGGGCTTTGCTTCTGGGTGCGGGTTTTCGACGCCATTCCGCTCCTCCTAGCCATCATTCTGACGGATTTGTTGACTTCAACAGCGAGAATTAAAGCGGTGATCACGGCCGCAGCCACGGTGCTGCTCGGGATGATCCCGTACTTCATCAACAATTACCTGCTGTTTAACAACCCTTTCTTGTCGCCCGTTTATCTCAGTGCCCTAGTAAACGCGAATCAGGCAACGCCGAGCAACTCGGCCACCGGTTCAGCACTTTTGTCCGCGATCCAAATTCTGTCTACGTTCTTTTTGCAGACGTTGAATCTGCAAACCGCGCCGAGCTGGCCCCAAAACCTCTATCACGTACTGTTCTATGTCGACATGCCAGTGACGCTCTCGGTATTTCAGATATGCCCCTTGCTCATAATTCCCCTCTTTGCTGCTGTCCCGTACGTCGTGCGAACGCTGCAGAGACTGAGGACAGGGTCGGCGCACCTTAGGATAGAGAAGAGCCGCGCAGTCGCAGTCACGTTTTTCATCTGCATTGTCGGGAACCTGGTACTCTACGCGCCTTATGGCGTAAACCAAGGATTTGGCCTTGATATGCGCTACTTTCTGCCGCTTTATATCCCGCTGCTCTTTTTCACGCTCGCAAGCATAAGTGAGGTTCTTGTTCACGCGTCGCATATTAAACAAGCATTTGCCGCTGCGTGGATCGTAGTCAGTGGAGCAGTGCTCGGGTACGCGGCGCTCTTGGCGCCCGCAGTAAGCGCCCTTATCGGAGCGTTTAGCTTCTCGCTGATCCGGACGCTTGGAGTCGTTGTCGCAGCCACGATGGCTTTCTTCGTGCCGTACTTCGTAGGTTACAGGAAGCGTCTGAAAGACTTGGCAATCCTTGTGGGATTTGCCACGTTCGTCTCGTCGTATTGGCTGTTTATCGCCTGCTTGATATGGCAGAAGACTCCGATAGGAGTCCCCCGTCCGGGAATGATGCTCCCTGTCATGGAGATCATCCATCGCGTCATCATGTCGGCGATTGCCTCCTAGCCTGATAGCTGAGAATCGCGAAAATAGCGCCTATCGGCCGCCGCGCCGTCGATCCTTTTCGTACCTCACGCGGCGTCGCGAACCCTTTCGCACGGCTTCGCCGTCTACGTAGTCGTACCGCTCAAGAAATCGGTCGAGTCGAGAGCGAAAGCCATTTGAGGATCTGTATTGTGGCCGAACCTCTTGCCTGAAATCCGAAGGATGGCTCGGTGGCGCGTATTGTGACATCTGCCGCCTCTGAGGGGGGGCACGCTGATCTGACGGCCTTCGTTGAGCAGGTGGCTGTGGCGGGGGTGGAACAACTGGACGCTGATCTGACGGCCTTCGTTGAGCAGGTGGCTGTGGCGGGGGTGGAACAACTGGACTCTGACGCACGGCGCGCTGGGCACGTGGAGTGGGTCGTCGTTGCTCGATCGCCGAACGGTTGAGCCCCACCAGAAAATAGTACGCAAAGAGCACAAGTCCGCTCAGCGCTGCGAAAAGTGGCGCGTCTGGTATGTTAAGGGTTGTTGCTGCTCCAAGCGCAAGGATTGGGTACCCGAGTACGACTACAGTGTGCGCAAGGCTCTTTGTGAGATCGAGGGCGAAATAGATCAGCAAGGTCGGAACAAAGAAGATGCCGAAGAACGACACGATTTGAAAGAGGACGGAAAGTTTGTAGAACCCTGCCGGCTCGGAAGGATTTGCGCTATATATCACGAGCACCAGGAGAAAGAACAAGAGATAGATGATCGCGGCTAGGCTCGCTAGATCTGACAGACCGAAAAATGATTCGTCTTTTTCGTATCGTCCGTACCGGACTGGACTGGTGTCGGCTTCGCGCATTAGACCACGTAGTGTTAGGTGTTTCGGCGTATTTAAACAGTTTCATCGCTCGCTGTTTGAGCGAGTTCGTCCCCAATACGCTGTTCGCTTGGAGGAGGATTATAAAGGCGTTTCCAAAAAACAGGCAACTCAGGGTCGATATCCCCCGCTGTATGGCGCAAAGCAAAGAGACGGTCGCGTCGCCCAAAAAGTCAGCAGTTATTGTGTGATTTTCGTGATCAACGAAATATCATCAATAGGGGTTTGCGTGAATTCATCAAGTCGTACTTCGCTGGTAGACGCTAGAATGCCTTTGATCGCCACGGCGAACACTTCGAGTGCGTGCGAAATTGGGCATCGGCGAGGTGATGAGACGTCACGCGCGCCTTGTCAATCGGTGGCGGTATCAGGGCATCGTAAGCTGTCAGGTCGGTTAGGGGGCCTTACACGCGTTGGATCTCGGAGCGTAGAGAATCGGATAATATATGCCGGAAGCGTTGACGCAAGGAAGTTTCCGCCGGCCGTACGTGCTCTCTTGTGTGATCGTGGCGGGCACTAGCGATACACTTTCGCCTAACGCACAGGTAACTTATACGGGCTACTTCGCAAAAATCAAGAACCAGTGGCGTATCCATCGCCGCGGCGATTTGCCCTTGACTGAAGTTGAGCTATACGTGTTCGATGCCCGGTTTAGCGAGTGAGTCTGTGATCGTGTCCAGTCAAAATGTGGAAGTCCAGTTTCAGAAGTCCTTTCGCAAAAGAATTCGACATCCGCCGTGTATCCTCGATCTGTTACGTCACGGCGTGCCTTCTGGCATAGAGTGCGACACGGCGCACTTGATTCTCGTGCGATATATTGTGACAAAAGGACTCAGCGACGTGCAAGGGAGAAAAATGGCGCAGACGATGATGCGGAATTCGGTCTTCTTCGGGAGCACAAGGCACGTAAGCGACGCCCAGAAGTTTGTGGAAAGCCTTTCACGGGCTCGAGAGAATCCCCAGGCGTAGTGCTGGAACTGCGAGGATATCTGGTCGAGCAAGAGAGTCCTAGAGCGTCCGGCGTGCACTGGCTGGAACTGCGAGTACTACCAAACGAGGCCAATCAGCGAACCGAACTGCGTACGTGGCGAGGACGAAGCTTCAATGGAAGAAGAGATCATGACGTATCTGCTCAATGATCCG
>Ga0326728_10008366_pt1 | contig 25781 bp, 21 predicted proteins | sample MB3enrmetagenome_FD_207602 | JGI IMG/M metagenome (GOLD analysis project Ga0326728, IMG submission 207602) | Lab enriched peat soil microbial communities from McLean, Ithaca, NY, United States - MB31MN | ecosystem: Environmental > Terrestrial > Soil > Wetlands > Peat | place: USA: New York... | reverse complement strand
ATTCAAACGAAGAACGAGTGGCGCAGAAGCGGTAGCCAGACCCCGGCTCATGCGGCACTGAAGGTGGGGGAAGATCCCGACCGGCTCTCTTTTCTGCACGCCGTGCGGGTGGTTCGTCGCAAGCTGCCGCTCTACGGCGCTATTCCCCCCTCGGCAGAGGAAAGCCTTCCATGAGGCCGTGTTGGATGAAATCCTGCAAGAGCGAGTGGTTTCCAGTCGGGACCATCGACGCCCGCGCGGGGTCAAGCGCAAGATGAGCAGTTTCCCGGTACGACCTCGCGGGGTTTGTCGAAGCGTGCGTATTGAATTCTCAGAATGCATCAGAATTATAAAGTGAACAGTATTGCAGCTTACCCCCAAAGGAGCCGGTGACCTCTGTTAACGTACATATCCACGGAATCAATGGGAGGGGGTGGCGCCAGCCATAACGTAATCATCAACTTGGCGAAGTTCGACGAGAGCCTGCAACTCCATGCGGTGGGACTGATCGGCCACGACGACTTCGGTGACTATCTGGTCAGCGAGTGCCGTCGATTCCACAATATCCACGTCGACCAACTGCTCCAGACGAGCCTGGATAAGACTTCTTACACCGACGTCTTCAGTGCTAAGGACACCGGCCGCCGAACCTTCTTCCACTATCCCGGAACGAACCGTTGGTTCGGCCCTGAGCACGTGGACCTGGAACGCCTGCCTATCGAGATGTTCCACTTGGGCTACCTGCTGTTGTTGGACGCGATGGATCAACCCGATGCGCAGTTTCAAACGGTCGCCGCTCGATTCCTGGCTCAACTTCAAAGCCGAAACATCCGGACCTCGATCGACCTGGTATCTGAGAACAGCAGCCGCTTCACTCAGATTGTTCCCCCGGCGCTGAAGTACACGGACTATTGCATCATCAATGACTTCGAAGCCGAGAAACTCTCAGGGATCCCGATCCGAAGGGGACATCAGCTTGTCCCTGAGAATCTGCGGAAAATCGGTATGGCTATTCTGGCTTTCGGCGTCAAGGAGCTTGCTGTTATCCACTTCCCAGAGGGAGCCTATCTCCTTTCGCAAAAGGGCACAGAGTTGTTCCAACCTTCTTTGGAGCTAGATGACGATTTCATTGTGGGCAGTACGGGGGCGGGAGATTCCTTCTGTGCGGGCTTGCTCTATGGGTTATATCGGGGTTGGGATCATGGTAAGAGCCTGCGATTTGCGGTCTGCGCGGGCGGAATGAACCTCAGTGACTTGACGGCCACTGGCGGGATAAAATCCTGGCAAGAAGTTTTCGGGATGGAGAAAAGATTTGCCTACAGGAAGAGTCTGACTTAAGAGAGAATTGGGACTCTGCCCCTCCGAGATAGTTTCCGCCACAATGCTGGGAGACCGGCACAAACTCATACGGGAGCCAACTAAAGAAGGCCTCAGGGTCGCGGCGCCGACAACGTAACCGTGTGAGTGTGAATACGTTTCTTCTCCACGATCGTGCGCAGAAAGCCATTCTGAACAAGGAAGAACCACAAAGCGGAGGAACATCCGAATGTATTCACCCATGTGGGGGTTTGCACTGGTCTTCGCCGCCGCCGTAGCGGGAGGAACCCTTACTGTCCCTCTCAAGAGGCGCCGGAGATTCGAACTGGAAAACATCTATGTGCCCTCGACGCTAGTCATGATGCTGATCCTGCCGTTTCTCATGGCCACATTCGTGACGCCGGGTTGGCAGCAAGCGATAAGCGTGGCGGGGGCACGGACCGTGTGGGTCGGCGCAGCTTACGGCTTCGGCTGGGGCGTGGGCGCCATCCTCTTCGGCTACGGCGTTACTCTCGCCGGCATGTCGTTGGGCTATGCGACCATCATGGGGATCACCACGGCGGTCGGGTCCCTGCTGCCCTTCCTGGTGAAGTCGCCCGGCGACCTGTTCACGATCGGAGGCCTGGTGATTCTGCTTGGCATCGCCGGATGTGTCACGGGTGTCGCGGTCTGCGGCCGGGCCGGCTTTCTGCGGGAACGGCAGACGGGCGAGTCGGGACAACGGCACGGCTTCGCGCGGGCGCTGCTGGTGTGCTCGGCATCGGGACTGTTGAGTTCCTGCGCGAACCTGGGGTTTGCCTTTTCCAGCCAATTGGGCAAAGAGGTGGAGAAATTGGGCGCGAATCCAGTCTTCTCCACATTGGTCAGTTGGATGCCGGTTTTCTGGGGGGCTGCGGCATCGCTTTTGCTCTGGTTTGGTAGTTTGCAGATCAAGCGCGGAACGTGGCGGAACAATTTCGGTTCAGCGGCTGGTTTCGACTGGTGGAATGGCGCGCTGATGGGTGCCATCTGGTTCGTTGCGACCATTCCTTACGGGATGGGAGCATACTATCTGGGCCGCCTCGGCACGTCGGTGGGGTGGGCCGTGAACATCGCCTCATCCCTGATGGTCGCCAACGCGTTCGGGTTTCTCACGCGCGAGTGGGTCGGCGCGCCGGCGAGGGCCATCCGGACACTCTACGCTGGGCTGGCGATCCTCATCGCGGCGATCGTGGCGCTGGCCGTCGGCAGTTCGATGATAGGTTCCTAACACCTGCCGACAGCTTCATTTACGGCCATTCGAGGACTGACCAGTAACTCCTCTGGAAGCGTGGTGCTGAGGTTGCTACAACTTAAGCCGAATTCCGAAATTGGACCTCGATTTTGTCCACCTGATTGAGGTCTGAAGACTGCGATTTATCCTCCCGCGAGCGGTTCAAACTCCAACTTCGGCGAAGTTGGAGTTTCATACTGCAAGAGCTTGTCCAGCAGGGGGTTGCGCTTTTCTAAACCTCCCCAGGCGGCCGACAGGTGAAGCACCACTCGGTGGCCGGCACGACCCAAGATGGCTCCGCACAAGAACACCTGCACGCGCAAGCTGGCGGGTTGTCGATAGCCGCTCATCCCACTGGCGCGCTGGAATTCCCCCAGCAGGTTGAAGAGCATCAGAATGCTCAGGAAGGCCGCTTCGGTAGCGAAGAACTCCCGCAGGCAGAAACCGTCCGCTGCCAGGTCGGACTTCAACTCCTCAATGCGCTGCTCCACGCAGGCCCGCTGATTGTAGTCGCGCCAGATCTCTTCCGGCAGATCCGCGAAGTTGGTCACGAAGATCCGAAACGTGTAGCCAGGAACCTGGATCAACTTGCGACCCAGCGAAGCTTGACTCTCCCGCATCTCCTCCCGTACCACCACGAAACGCCGCTCCCGATCCCACCCCAAAAGCTGCAAGCGAAACTCTCCCACCGAGTAAATGGCATCCAGGGCCCGCCACTCCGTCACCCGCGCCGCCTCCCGTTTCAACCAGGGCGTCAGCTTCGCCACCACGATGTAGCCCAGCCCCAGTCCCTCCAGGTATTGCAACAACTCTTGCGCGAAAAACCCCGAGTCGGCGCGTACCCGGCGAATCCACTCCAGGCTGTCCAGTTTGGCCAGCGCTTCCTTGAGAAACTCCACCACCCCACTGTCCGACCGGGTGTTGCCGCTCCGCAGCCAGCCGTGCAAAACGAACTGCGCCTCTCCCAGCACCGCCAACAGCGGATGGTGCGAACCCCGCCCCGGCTTGCGCGGGTTATAACCCTTCTTCACTCCTTCCTGTTTCCCGTAGCGCTCGAACACCGTGGAGTCCAAATCCAGACTGTAGCCTGCCGCGCGTTGCGGCAGCCGCGCCAGTTGCCAGGCCCACAGCGGTTCGTAGAACTGCACCACCAGCCCTTGCCGGAAGCGCTTGAACAGATTGCGAGTCGTGTCATCGGTGGGAAAACGCTTCATCCCCAGCAAGGCGTGCAAGGCTCGATCTGCCCGCAAGAGGGTAGTGTGCGCAAAGCGCCGAGCCCCTGCCACTACCGACATCAGAAAGGCCGTCAACGTCTACGCCGAGTCAATGGCATTGGGAGACTTCAGATGCACTGGCAAATACTCGCTGATCTGCTTCGTGAATCCAATCTTCCCCAGAAACTCGATGAACACGCTCAGCCCGCCGAAAGGCGTCACCGCCCGCGGGGTCTGACGCAAAACCACTTTCTTTTCTCCCCAAAGCGGGGTAATTCCTCTTTGCACTGTTCTGTTCCTCCGTCAGTTTGTGTCTAACCAACTTCAATCTAACGGATTAGAACGGAACAGTGCGTCCTATTTTCGGAATTCGGGTTTATGCGGCATGTTGAACTGCGGCACGAGAGCCGCAAACCGCCGCCATATGGATTCATCGGACGCTTACGAAGTCAAAAGTCCGCACTGGTGCGTGGAACCGGCACTCCTGTAGTTCGGGCTGGAATGCCACGATCCGGGTCGCAAAGAACGTCTGACCATCCCGCAAGCGATCCCCGGCAACGAGAATTGAGCCGCGGATCATCTTGCTTTGAGGTTTATGAGGAAAAAGATGGGTTCGGTGGACGCGTACAATTGAGCCGAAGCCCCCATAGGGGAAGAGTGTAGAGCCCGACGGGTCCTTCAGCAGCGAGTCGTAACAAGCCCGCAATTCAGGTTGCGCCAGGATGTTGAAAGCGCGCTCCAGGGTGGTGCTGTCACGATCAGAGGTGGCCGCGGCGCGGAGCCCCAATTGTCCGAGGCTGAAGGCCACTCGCAACTCGGCAAGCGAGGCGGTGGGAGTAATCCGCAGTACGTCATACAGGCGCGTCTGGCGTTCCCAACGCTGGCAGCGTGTACTGACGTAGAGGTAATCGCGTATCTTCTCCTGTCCTGAACAGCACGGGTTTCATGATGCCCTCAGTTTACGAGCTTTAGGCCTTTGCATCTTGACAGGATGCGTTTCCTCCCAAGCCTCTCTCACTGCCATCACCATTTTTTCGAGCGTGACAGCAGGGTCAGGAGAACATAAGACGCCGCTGGTGGCGCCAGTTCCATCGGCGCCAGCCCGGATCACGGCCGCAGCGTCCTCCGGGGTACGGATTCCCGCACTGTTCAAGATCAAGATGGACGGATCGATTTCCCTGACGGCTTTGATAGTCTGAACGATGAAATCGGGTTTCCCATCCGTGACCGCTTTAGAACCCCCAATCAAGTCGGAAGGTTCGGCCAGGACCATGTTCGGTCCCAGGCGCGTGACGGCGGCGGCCTCTGCGGGGGAATCAACACAAACGATTGTGAGCAGTCCTACTTCCTTGGCCCTCTGGACGGTGAGCGCCAAATTATGCAGTGTGACGGGCTTTTCACAATGGTTCAAGAGGGCACCTTTAGCACCCGCAGCTTTCACCGCTTCGGGCAGAATGCTGCCACTGCCCCTTCCCACCCGCAGTGGATCGAGGTGGGGGGCAAAGACGAGCAAATTCGCGGCTGCCCTCGCTACGGGTGAGATGTCCACGCATTGTGGTGTGAAGATGATGGTGACGTGGTAACGCCGACTGATCCGACTGGCCGCTCGAGCCAGTTGTACGGCCTCCTGCCCGTATTGGTATCCCTTCAATCCGAGCTCAAAGAGAGGTCCCCTGATAAGAGTCTTGCGGCGCATAATCACTCTCCCACAATCTGAACGTGGACGTTACGCTGCCGTGCTCGTACCGTATCGAAGTCCACGAAGTAGATTCGACCGAATTGCCCCAACTCCAGTTTTCCCGCGATGATCGGAATAGTTGTGGACCGACCTATGAGGCAAGAGCGCAGATGCGCATCGGTGTTCAAACTCCATGCCGCCTCCTCCCCAAGATTCTCGGTGGCATGCTTGATGTGTTCGGGCCCTGGGTGTAGATACTGATGTTCATGGCTGCACTTGGGAATAATGCGATCGAGAACATCCACCAGGTCCTGGAGGATATATTTCGTGTCGTTGTGCGTAGTGTCGTGCGATTCCTCCTGCAAGATAACGCTACACGTGGTATGTTGAGAATAGACAGTTGCGATCCCGTCTTTGACCCCTGATTCTCTAATAGCCTGCTCCACATTGGCGCTAACGTCGTGAAAGGTAACTTGCAGTTTGCCATGCACAGTGAATTGCTTGTGATAAACGGTCAATTGGAACCTCCCTGAAACGAACTCTTGAGAATGACTATCACTATCCAAATACCGTGAAGGCGGCCCCGATTCGCGTGCTGGAACCCAACTCAACGATATCGAACCTGTATGCCAACCACGACGGACAGATCCGTCAAATCGATGACCTCAGCCGCCCGATCGAACTTCTGCTATGCCCGTCCGTTCGCGGTGACCGCCTGCATCTGCAATATGCTCGGGATGCGCAATTTTAGCTTGGCCGTTTCCTTGGCGGGGATTTCGACTGTAGCGTTCACATGTTTGCCCGCCACACTCCGTTGAATCCGGTACGCCACAGCCCCACACCAGGCTGGCACTCCCGCCACCATTATTTCCTTCCCGTCCGCCATCCCGTTGCGCGGGGTTACTGGTAGAACGGAGGAGCCCCATGAACAAAGAGCCGTGCTTGCGCATATATTCCACACGACTGAGCTCATCGTGGCGGCTAAGGAAGTAATAGCGGGCCGCACGAGAGAAATATTCGCCCCGAGTTGCCGTTATCGCCCTCGAGCGTCGCTTCCCCGGCCTGCCGGACGATCCCGCGGAGGAGAGCCAGTTGATTCGCGAGCAATGGTTGGCAGCCATGCGGTAGGCGCAGAACCACCCTTCCGTCATCATCTGCAAGAGAGCTGCACGGCCGAAGTGCAAAAAGATGCTTGAGGAGGTTGAGGAGAGGCGTGTGTGAAACCGGACCCATCCACCAACGCAAATTCCGCTCCCCATCGTATCTTCCCCCCTGTCCCCTTTTATCGAGAAAATCCTAAGCTCCGTGCGTCTCTTCGGTAGCACGCTGCAACACTTCCGGCTTGGTGTATTTGAGGCTAATCGTGTAGACGGCGGAACTAACAACCACAAGGACTGAAAACAGGACAATGCTTTGACCTTTTTTCCATCCGAGGTTCCACAGGCTTGGGCCAAAAGAGTAATAGAGTGGCAGTATACTGGCTAGCATGCCGAGCACAGGTACAAGACCATGCCCTAGCCAGCTAAAGCTTTTCCGGCGGAACCTATAGAAGAAGACCAAGCAACCAACACAGACGAAGATGTTGGAAATCATCGCAAAGAATACTACCGTGCTGCCCCACCAATCGTAGGAAACGTACGTTCCTACCCACCGACCCCAAATCGCCGTAACCGCCAACGTGACGAGAAATGCAAGATGCTGCGCGTTCCAGGGCACTCGGTGTTTGGGGTGTAACTTCCCCAGAAAGGTGGGAAGTGTCCCATCCCTGCCCATTGCATAGGCCACACGCGCGTACCCCACGACAGAGGCCAAATAGACTCCAAGCACGGCCGTGATTGCGGTGACGATTACCAGAATGGAACCCCCACGCCAATACTGACGGGCCACCACCGCGGCCGGATTCACCCCTTTGTTTACGTATTGCGCCCACGCGTCGGGAGGCAGCGCTAGGGAGAAACCCCAAGAGGTCAGAGCCCAGAATATCCCCACGATGACACAAGCAAGCATCATAGCGCGCGGAATCACGGACCGAGGCGAGTGGGTTTCCTCAGCCGCTGTCGTGATAACCCCGAGGCCCACAAAGCTCAGGAGACCAAAGACCAGTGCCCCGGAGAAGCCATGGCTACCATGCAGACACTCAGCAGGATTGAAAGGCGTAAAGTTGAGGCGCCCCTGTGAAAAGAGCAGATCAAAAATAGTACACGACAGCGCCAAGACGACGGCGGATTCAAACACCGTCAACATCAAAGAAGTGTTAGCCGCGATTTCGATTCCAGGATAGGCAAGCAGCGCTACGATAAGAGTCGAAATCAGTACGCCAACCATCCAGGTTCCATAACCGGTCTGAATGTGGAAGAGGAAAGCCAACAGCTCATTGAAAAAGACACCAAACAGGATCGGTTGAAGGATTACCAAGAATAGATACGTTGCAACCAGCAATAAACCCATCCACGTTCCAACGAAGGGGTTCACGGCCTTGCAAAGCCAGGTGTAAGCACTGCCGGCGGATGGAACTTCGCGCGCGATAAGAGCATAACTGAGGGCAGTTGGGAGAGTAAGAAGCAGGGCTGCCAGGAATACCGCAGGTGCAATTTTGCCTGAGGCAGCAGAGACCAATCCCAGATTAGCGTAAATGCCAAGCGCTGGCGCCATCATTACTGAGCCGAGAGCAGCCACCGTCCAAATACCCAGCGCACTGGCTTTTAAGCCTTCTGTGCGTTCGCTCAAGTTGCTGATTCCTCCTTAAAGGCCCTCACCCTTCGTCAGGCCTATGTTGCTGACGGAACTATGCACCATCAGCCTCCGGCACTTCGCGCCGAAACACCTTAAGCACCGGATCCACCCTGCCCAGCTCGCTGGTTGTGAGTGCGGCAATTTACCGCCACTTCCCTTTTCGTGGTCTTGCTTCTGACGGCGTGTCGAGCAAGCTCAAAACCCGCACTCCAACGGTGGGCCAGGACTAGGGTGTCCCCGTTCCAAAGATGATCTGGTTGATTCGCGGATCGTCAAAAATGCTGTCGTCCACCAAATCGGGTTTGGAACTTTCCAAGATGAGACTGTGTTCCAATGCAGTAAACTCGTGTTTCAGAGTTTGATGAACGATCTTGCGGTCCCCTTGCACGAGAGTGACCGTTTCTTCGGGTGTCTTAAACTCGACTCTCCCTTTAATCAGGAAGAAAGTCTCGTGCTTGATTCGGTGATGGTGCCAAGGGCAAACTTGGCCTTTGAACATGAAGATCAACTTCCCGCAATATCCTTGCTCAACGTTGTTGTTTATGTCGAACTCGGTCTCCCCCACTCGGTAGAAATCGCGCAGGCCGAAGTGAAGAGGAGAGGCGGGAACGTCAGGCAACTTCAATCCCCACGATTGGACTACAGCATGGATTTTGCTTAAGGCCTCGGCTTTCTCGGTCCCACACAACTCCAGTTGCTTCAGAATGTCAGCCATAGTCTTACCTCCCTGTTTCACAATAGAATGCGGAATGTCTTCCCTATCCCACTGGCGACGTCGGCCTAATCATGGATTGCTGTGCTCCCTTGCCATTAGCGAAATCTCCGCGCACTCTGGGTATAGGGTTTTCACGGCATCGTATAGATTGATGTACAGCTTGTAAGCCCGGTCATACACGGCGCGGTTGTTGGGATTAGGCTTAACATCCTCGCCCCCGCAGGCCATCGCCTTCACTGCTGACTTGAGGTCGGCGTACAAGCCAACGCCCACGGCAGCGAGGATCGCTGCTCCCAACACTGCGGCCTCCTGCTGGGCCGGGATCACCACGGGAATCCCACAGATGTCGGCCTTGATTTCGGCCCCCAGCCGGCTCTTTGCTCCTCCTCCCAATACCCGAAGTTCGCGCGCCTGAACACCCAACCGGCTTAAGCCTTCAAGGTCACGCCGGATCTGAAAAGCCATGGCCTCAAGCAGCGCGCGGACGAAGTGCCCCCGCTTGTGGGCCAGGGTGATGCCGAAGAAGACTCCCCGCGCCTGCGGATCGAACTCGGGGAACAGCGCTCCTTCCAAATGCGGCAACATCACTGTGCCGTCGCTGCCCGGCGGAACGTTTGCCGCCTCGGCGACCAGGGCGTCGTAGACGCTCGGCGTTCCTCCGGCGTTTGAGAGGCCAAATCCCTCTGCAAAGCGATCTTTGAACCACTTGAAAGCCAAGCCCCCTGTTTGGTTCCAGGGCATCAGGCAATACCTGTCCGGTGCCGCGTGGATATGACATGGCATCGGCGTCAGGAGATCGCAGACTGGTTCGCGAATGGTGGTCAGGAGTGCAAGCACCGACCCGGTGCTCGCGGTAACCACACCAGGCTCGATGTTGCCGGCGGCCACCCCGGCGCAAGTGTGATCAAGCCCCCCTGTGACTACCGCCGTCTTCACACTTAGGCCTGTTTCCTCCGCGCATGCGTTCGAGATGTGGCCGATGGCGGTCCCCGAAGGGAACAAGTCAGGCAACTGCCCGGTGCGAATGCCGCCGAACTTGACCAGATCGTCGGACCATTTCCGCCGGCGGATGTCGAGAACCAATGAGGAGGACCACATGCTGGGTTCGGCCGCAAAACGGCCGCTCAGCCGGAACAACAGGTAGTCCTCGGGGAGTAAAAATTTGTCCGTTCGCCGGACGGTGTCGGGTTCGTTCTTGCTCAACCAGCGGAACTTCGTTACCGGCCAGAGGGGAGTGATGTCCGGCTGTCCGCCGATTTCCAGAACTCGCTGCGGGCCGAATTCGTGGCGCAGTTCTTCCGCCTCGGGCTGCGAACGGTTATCCATCCACACCAGCGCAAGCCTCGCCGGCTTTCCCTCACATGTCATCGGGATTACCGTTTCTGTATGGCTGGACACTGAAACGGCGGCGATTTTCGCGGGGTCGCCGCCCCACTTTGCAAGCAGGCGCCGGACTGACTGCACGACAGGAGTCCAGTAATGTTCCGGATCCACTTCCACCTTGTCCCCTTCGGGGATAATCAGGTATTCATGGCTCTCCAGGCCGGCCATCTCGCCCGCAAGCGTGAACAGCCCCGCCTTTACGGTGGAAATGCCGAGGTCGAGGCCCAGCAGAAAAACTTCATCGCTGCTAACACTTCTCCCATGAGGGTGGGGGATCATGCCGGGGTTGTCTCCTTACGAGAGGATGTAATGCTTAGCATCGGTTTCTCCTTGAGCGTCTTCCCTTTCGTTCAACCTCTGGGTTCGAGGCTCACGACCTTGGCCTGCTGATGAGACTCCAAAGCGGCAGTGAAGAGTCTGTGGCTTAAGGCGGTTTCTTCCGGAGTCACACAGCCCGCAAAGAGTTTTCGCCGCTGCCCCGTTGCCAACTCGTACACGAAGGCGGCCCACATTTGGACGATGGCGTCCGAAAACCCGAACTCAAAGATCGAGCCTGAGATCGTCTTGAACGCTGTCTCCTGACCCATATCCACTTGTTGCCAGGATTGCTCCCCCCCGCGATAGTCCAGCAGTTCGAGGCGACGGGGATTCCGGGTACTAAACCGTGCCGAGGCCTTCGTTCCAAGGATTTGCGCGTACCAAGTGTTTTTCTCGCCCGGCGCCATCCGCTGGGTCTTCAGCGTCAGGGGAAACCTAACCCCACCCGGCTCACACTCGGCCTCGCAGCATAGCGTGGCATTGTCCCAGGTTCGGCACGCCGCCACGCCGCCTTCGCCGTCGGGGCGCTCCGTTATGATTTTGGAAAGAATCGCCCGCACATTCCGCACGCGCCACCCCGCCCGAAAGGGGAGATGGCAGACATGCATTCCCAAATCTCCCATGCAGCCGTACTCGCCGTTAAACTCCACTTGCCGCTTCCAATCAGTCGGCTTGTTGGGGTCAAGATCGCTGGAGTGAAGAAAACCGCAATTGACTTCCAGAATTCGCCCGAAAGCTTCGTGCTCGATCATGTCACCCATTCTCTGCACGGCGGGAAAGAAGGGGAACTCGGACGAACATCGCACCAGCAACTTCAGATTTTTGCTGTGGGCGAGCAGGATAGCTTCGTTTGCGGGCGCGTCGATCCCAAAGGGCTTCTCGCCCATCAGGTGCTTCCCGGCCAGCAGCACGGCGCAGTAAAACTCCTGGTGCAAGTGGTGCGGGACTGCGCAGTAGACCGCTTCCACAGCGGGATTGGCCAGGAGTTCCCTGTAGTCCTGTGTGAACTGCTGGATCGAAGGGAAGTTTTCCCTTAACCAGCGGGCCGCGCCGGCGGCCGTGGAGCTGAAATAATCGCAAACCGCTACCAGTTCGGGGCGAGCCGGCATGTCCTGCAAGTGGCACCACCGCGCCAGGGCGGAGGCAAACTCCCGTCCCATCAACCCGCAGCCAATCAATCCAAACCGTATCGTTCTCATGCCTTCCCGGGTCGCGCCTGCCCAACGCTCGGGGCACAGTGCGAGTAGCCGAAATGGCGTTCCGCTCCGCCAATGGCTTCGTCAATGATGTCCATGCATTTCGCGGCCACATCCAAATCCATCACAATCGGCGGGCTCATGCGCAGAATGTGGCCGGCGGGAATCCAGGCCACACCGTGGCGGAATGCTTCCTTGTAGATGAACTCACCGGCCTCGATAAAGGGTTCCTTGCTCACCCGGTCCTTGACCAGTTCAACCCCCATCAGGCATCCTTTGCAGCGAACGTCGCCCACGATCGGGTGGTCAGCCATCATCTGGGCCAGACGCGGGAGGAAGTACTTTTCCAGGCGAAGGGCATTCTCGAGCAGCCCCTCCTCCTCGATCGCCTCAATGGAAGCGAGAGCGGCTGCGCAGGCCATGGGGTTTCCGCCGTAACTCGTCGAAGCACTGATGCGTTCTACGCTGTGGGAATAAGGCTCCCGCACCACCATGGCGGTTACGGGAAATCCGTTGCCGAATCCCTTGCCTAATGTCACCACGTCCGGCAGAGTGTCCCAATGCTCCATCGCCAGGAATCTCCCCGTGCGCCCCATGCACGTCAGGACCTCATCCGCCATCAAGAGGATACCCCGCGCGTCACACCACAGTCGGAGCTTGGGAAAGAAATCATCAGGGGGGAAGATCGAACCTGCCCACCCTTGAATCGGCTCCAGGACAATCCCAGCAACCTGCCCAGTTGTTCCCTCGGCGATGAATTCATCGTAGAAGTTCAAATAAGCATCTGTATCGATCCTACCATCTACCCTTCTGAATAGGGGCCGATAAGGATTCGGGCGCGGCAACATGTGGAACCCGGCGGCGCGAGTGGCACCATACGCCGGTTTCATCCGCGCCAAGCTCACGGCATGTCCGGTTTTCCCGTGGAAATCACCATAGCAGGATAAGAACTCATGCTTGCCGGTCGCCGCGCGGCAGACACGTAACCCGGCCTCGACCGCCGTAGTCCCGTTGTCGTAGAGTTGCACGCCGGCGAGATCCCCCGGCAATACCTGCTTGAGCTTTTCGAGCAGGTTGAGCTTCAAGGGGGTGGTGAAGTCATGGCAATTCATCAATTGGCCCGCCGCCGCCTTGACTGCGGCGGTGACTTTGGGGTGACAGTGCCCCAGCGTCGTCACGTAAATGCCGGAAGAAAAGTCGAGGTAGACGTTTCCGTCCACATCCGTGAGTGTGCAACCGAAACCCTTTTCAAACACTACCGGGAAGAGCCGCACTTGACTGGAGTAGCCCTTCATAATTCCGGCAGCCCTTTGGTGCATATTCTGCGACCTCGGCCCCGGTACTTGCGCACTCACCATATGCGGAACCTTCTTTAGATCAACCTTTGCCCACTCAATGGAACTTCCGCTGGGGGCTGTAGCCATCACCACGATCCTTCGCGCGAGTCGGCGTCAAGCAGCCGGAAAGTGAATGAATCAAACTCGCCTTCCGAGCATTATAATCAGTTTGATCAAAAAAGCAATTCTTTTTTATGTTTTGTTCAGCAAGCCAAAGGGAATCGAAGCGCAGGGAAAAACGGCATCCCCACCACCCGGAAGTACTCATGGATTGACAACTCTTACGGTTGTCAATTGACCGAACTGCCGAAGTTGAAGGGGATTTATCGTGGGTGTGGTGTACCACATGTCGAAATCACTGAGGCGTCCGTAAACTGCCTGCGACTTGGCGCCGACTTTCGTATGGTCGGCCAGCAGAATGCGCCGCCGCCCCCGCCGCACCATGATCTCTGCAAGGCGGGCAGCATCCGGATCAGAAACCAGGCAGTTGCCGCGCGCGTCCACAGCGTCTGTCCCCAGAAAGACGACATCGAATTGGAGTGCCTCCAAGGCTTGCTCAGTGATGCTGCCGCCAATAAAACGCATTTTGGGATCGTATTCTCCGCCGAGAATGTAAAGGCGGACGCCAGGAAAACGAGCGAGAATCGGGATGACTGCCAGGGAGTTCGTATGCACGGAGAGCTTCTCCATCTGGCCCAAATGCGGCGCAAGATGAAAGGCGGTGGACCCATCATGGATGAGAATCACATCGCCACTTTTCACTTCCCTGGCAGCGGCTCGCCCGATGGCCTGCTTGAGCTCGAAGTTGAGCGCCACGCGATCGTGATACGCAGATTCCACCGCAGTCCTCAACACGCAGCCGCCATGGGTTCGCAGAATCACTCCGTCGGCTTCCAGTTGGTCCAGATCGCGCCGAACTGTAAGCGAGCACACGCCGAATTTCTTGGCAAGATCTTCAACCGTCAACTCCGATTGCAGCGCGTGCAGCTGAGCGAGCACCTGTTCTTGGCGTTGTTTGGGTTTCATGGTCCACCTCGTTGCGACTTCCACAAGCGCTTGATACGCGACTATACATGTGCGGAGCGGGTTCGCGTTTCGCCTGCATAGAAGGGCCAGTGAGCCACAGGCAGAGCTTCATGACAGGCAGTCCGGCAAATGTTACGAAAGGAACGGGCATATGGTTCAAGATGTGCACCTTGGTTCTTCGAAACTTGATTTAGGATCCCACCTCCGGTCGGCACCCCGGGGCAGACTGGCGAGGACCTCCACTCCTTGGTCAGCCTACCATAAGCCCAGCCGAAATTCACCGGAACAAATGGCAGCGGCCCGTGATCCCACCTTCGGTAATGTTCAATTTCACCCACAGTCAATTTCAGCGAGAGTTGACGCCCCCTTGCGGTTTCGTACAGGCTCTCTGAGAAACCCCGGCTAGTGCTGCGGGGAAAAGACAGCAGGAGGCGATGGGATCTCTCGCAAAGGAGTCTTGCCTTCATAGAGCGTAAGGGCGGAGCTCAAAGCTTGTGCGAGATCCTGTTGCTTCTGTTCGATGGCGAGGCCTAAGGCACGCTTCGCGGTTTGCACGGCATCAGTGAACCTGCCTGCCTCGGCGTAAGCGGCAGCCAATGCGTCAAGGACGGCGGGGTCTCCTCCCCCAGAGATTTGTGCCGCACGCTCCGCCAGATTGACGGCCTCGGCGCCATTTCGCACCGACGGCTCAGAGCATGTGGCTAGCACCCATGCGGCTTGGTTCAATACCGGAAGAAAGTCCGGCTGAATACGCAAACCCATGCGCCACTCTGCCAGAGCCTGAGGTGTCTTCCCGGCTGCATAAAGTGCATAGCCCAGGTTGAAATGGGCGCGGGCGTTTGCGGGGTTGATTTCCACGGCCTTTTGCAGGTGCGCGCTCGCCTCCCCAAGCCTTCCTTCCTGCATTAAAGCGAGCCCCATGTTACCGTGTGCTTCGTCGGCGTCGGGGTTAGACTCCAAAGCCATCTGCAGCCGCCGTACAGCTTCGTCGAACTTTCCTTCCTGCATCAGCGCGGCCCCTACGTAGTTGTGCAAATTGGCGTCTCGAGGATCGAATTCAAGGGCTTTCATCCACTCCGCCATGGCTGCGTCAAGCTGGCCTCTCTTGGCTAAGTCCCAACCACTGTCGGTGAGCCGGTAGATCTCTGCCGCAGGTACGTCGATGTTTAGGAGACCATCCTTTGGGATGTTGACAAATTCAGGAAGATTAGCCGCACGGTTAGATGCTGTGGAGTTATCAATCAAAATGGGCGGGCTATCGTTTCCCTGTTCGTCCAAGTGCGTCAGGAACATCTGCGTATAGGGCCATCGACTTTTTGAGGAGAAGACCAGCCAGCGGCCGTTCGGTGAAAAGCTGTGCCAGGAGTTCATCAAGGGCATATTGCAGCGCATGCGGCGGGCTTTGCCGCCTCGCGCCGGGACGATACAAAGCTGACTGTCGGGGCGCAACAACTGGCCGTTGCGACTTTCCACGAAAACAATCCACCGGCCGTCGGGCGAGACCTTTGGAAAACTATTGCTCATGCCGTTTCGGGAGGCGGCGATGATCGGCTCCGGTTGACCTCCTCGGCCGTCGTTAAAAGGAATGCGGTAGAGATCGTACTGGATGGGAACCTCTTCCAGATCATTGGCGTGCTCGGGCAGCTTCCAGCCGGGTGGATAGGGGTCTCGCGCCTCCGCTCGAGCAAATACCAGATATTGGCTGTCGGGGCTCCAAACCGCATCAGTCTGCACGTAACGCGGGTCATCGGCCCCCGGCAAGGGCTGGATTCGGCCCGTGGTTCGGCTGTACCAGGCCAGGATTCCGCGGGTCGGATAAAACACTTGGTTAAAGCGGTAATCCTTGTAGTTGGCGGTGTAATACATGTAGTAGTTAGCCCGGTCGTAATTCTTCGCTCCGTTGACCATCGAGACCACATACCGCCCGTCCGGAGACACCTGCGCCATGAATCCTATTCGCATACTCGAAAGTGGCTTGTAGCGGGAAGATTCCCACGAAATTACGTTTTCTTTCCGGATGGACATATGCGGTTGGATAGAAGTGATCGCATACAGTCCCTTGTCGCCCATGGGACCATCGAGAATCATCCCGAAGGTTTTGCCGTCGGCGGAAAACGAATGACAATTGGCGCAGGAGTGCATGCCTTCAAGAAGCAGCCTGCTGCTGGCCTCGCCGACATACCGCAAGCGCCAAGCGACCAGCGGAAGCGCATAGTGAGGCAGTGGCGTGACCACGCCCTTGATAGGTTCCGAGGGGATCTGCGGCACGTCGCGGTAGAAAATCGGCGCGCCGACTGGGTCCTTGGAAGTCTTGATGACGACACGGCCGCGTGAGACGGCCTCTTCCGGATTCGTCTCGCGCAAGCCCGTGATCGTCACCGTCGCCGAATGCTCCTTCGAGTGCTTCTTGATCGCCTCCCAGGTCATGGGGTCCGGTGTCCACGTGTGTGCTGCGGCTTGTTCAGGCGCCAGCTTGGGCAGTTCATTCGTCGGTGCGACACAGCGTTCGTCAATTTCGCCGATACGCGGCTGCTCGCCCATGGATTTCGTCTGTATCTTGGCTGAGCCGTCGCTAAAAGCCACATCGATGACCCACACTGTGGCACTCTCAGCGGCGTCGCGCCAGAGGAACTCAGGAGCCGTCATGTCGGGGGGGAAGATAGATCCTTCGGCGGGATAATCGATCGTGATCGGGCTCAGACTTTCCGCCTCAGCTCCCGATGAGCGGGAAGAGTGAGACAAAGTCACGCTTGCCGCGCGCGGCCCGAAAAGCAAACGCGACGAGCGTGCGGCGTGCCGCAAAGCAAGCCGCTCGACGGCTACAGCTGGCGCCATGACTAGGAAGCCGATGACGAGCGTGTAGGATGTCAGTCGGTTCATCCGGTTAAAGCAGCCTCTCCGCATGCCTTCACACCTTCATTACAGGACGTTAGGTCAAGAACGAGACCACGAATCTGCGACATTATTTTGTCGTTACAGGCTGGGGGCTTCTGCGACTTGCATTAGCTCTGGATCGCCTCCCCCCACACGAGTTCCGTTGACGCCAGGAGCAAACCCGTCGCTACAGCGATGCGTAAACCTGTCTTCGTAAGCTCCCTTCACCGACCGTTGAGATGAGGTCACTCCACATAGACGTAGTGCCTGATGTATTGATGAATGACGTCCTGGGTATCACTCAAGGACCGGAATAGCTTGGTTTCGCGATCTGCATCCTCGGCCTTGCCGGTGCCGTGATACACCTGCGCCAGCAAGTAGTGGTAACGGGGGTCCTCGGGGAACTCCTTCGCTTCCTCGACGAGGATATTCTCGGCCTCTGCAAATCGCTGCTGCCTGATATAGACTTTGGCGAGATCAAAGTTCGCGTCCGCAAGGCGGGGGCGGCGGGCCAGAACGAATTGCAACTCCTTCACGGATTCATCGTCATGGTTTTCCCGATAGGCAATCTCGCCCAACCTGAGATGCGCTTCCAAGTACGCAGGGTCGAGCTCCAACGTTTCCGCCAAGTATTTTCTAGCATTCTCGAGATCCTTGTGTACGTAGTAGGTGTAGCCAATCAGGTAATGAACACTGGCGAGCTTCGGCACGAGCGCCCGGGCCTTCTGATAGCTATCCAGAGCCTTCTCGAACTGCATGTCATTGAGGTAGGCGTCACCGAGCACGAGCCACCCCTTTGGGTCGTCCGGCTGGAGCTTCGTGTAGGTGTTTAAGTAAGTCTGCGCCGTTACATAATAGTGCTCATTCACGAGAGCCGTACCAAACAGGTAAAGCGCTTCCGGCTCTCGGGGGCTCAATTGTACTGCCCGCATGAGCCATACAAGTGCCTGAGGCCCCTTCTGCTGTGCCAGGTAGTCCGCACCGACCCGCAAGTATGGCCGCGCGTCATCAGAGTTTATCTCGATGGCACGGAAGTAGTCCGCTTTGGCCTTGTCGTATTGCCCCATGTGCGAGTACGCGAGCCCTAGATCACAGAATAGTTCCGCGGTGGGAGCTTCCTCCTGGGCCACCTGCTCGAACTGGGCTGCGGCCGGCGGATACGCTCCGCTCTCCGCCAATAGTAAGCCAAGGGTGAAGCGTAGCTGAGGTCCTGTTGCGGAGAGGTTGTTCAAGGCTCCCGCGACTTCCAGGAGCTTACTGATTTGTTTGCTTGAAGCATAAGCCGTGGCCAGCTCGAGTAGAATCTCCGGATCGTCAGGCTTGATACCACGCGCTAGTTCGAAATACTTTATGGCGTTCGCGTAGTCCTTGTTCTGGAGCAGAAGAGAGGCAAGATTGCTGGAAGCAGCTAGGTTGTGGGGATCGATTTGAAGAGCAAGCTGGAACTCCTTCGCCGCCTTGTCCGGCTGATCGCGCCTCGAAAGGCTGACCCCCAGGCTGTTGTGTGGTCCGGCCCGTTGTGGTTCGAGTTCGATGGCTCTCCGGTAAGCCTTCTCAGCCTCCTCGTAGCGCTGCTGGGCGTCGCAAATCCTTCCGAGTAGTTCGTACGCAGCGCCGAGCCTATTGTTTTCGGTGAGGATATTTGTGACCAGCGCCTCGGCTTGCCCAAGCTTACCTTGAGCCAGCATGCTCTCGGCCCGCCTGAGCCGTGAGTTGAGATCGGTTTGGGCTTGCGACTGCGCCACGGACGAGATCGCAATTAGCCCCAACACCAGGAAGCCTCTGATGCAGTGCGATGCGCCTGATCTTCCAGGCACCTTACCTCCCTCATCCTCATCTTCACCAAGGCTGTGACATCTTTCCATCATTTCAATCCTAACTTCTTAATTCGTAACTAATTCGATCTCGAGCTGCAAGCTGCCGTAATCTATCTCCGCCCAACGGCCACCGCGATTTCCAGGTTTCGGTGAGTACGCGCCGTGCAGTACTGCAAAACCGCACCATTACCTCAAAGCAGCTACGGAGGCCGGGGGGGCGCCTTCAGCACCTGCTCCAACAATTGGCCGGCTGCTTGGTGCGCAGGGTCCAACAAAAGACAATGGCGCAGAGCATCTTCCGCCTCTTTAGGCTTGCCCAACCGGTAGTAAGCCTGGCCCAAGTAGTAATAAGCACCGGCCTGCTTTGCATCGACAGCGACAGCCTTGCTGAGATGCTGAATTGCAGAGGTGTAGCTGCCGGCGTCGAAATCAAGCACGCCAAGGTATAGGTCCCCTTCGGCGTGCTCTGGCGCGATTCGGGAGAACTGTTCGAAATCGGCTCGCGCGTCGTCCTTCTTCCCGAGTGCCTCCTCTACATTGCCCCGTTCTAGCAGCGCGGAGGGATCCTTCGGCTCTTCCCGTAACACGGCGGACAGTTGCTCAAGGGACTCCGGCAAACGGCCCATGAGACGATAGGTCTTCGCCAGACCCACGCGCGCAGGCTCGAAATTCTTTTGCAGGGAAAGGGCTTTTACGAATTGCTTCTCAGCTTCTGCGAGTTTACCTTCCTTCAGGTATAGCGTGCCAAGGTCTGACGGTGGATCGGGGGCCTCGGGAGCGGCCGCGGCTGCCTTGCGGAGCTGTGTGTCAGCGTTTGGCAGATCGTTCTGCGCTTCGTAAACAGAAGCCAGCAACCTGTGTGCCTTTATCATTCGGGGGTCCAGCATGATGGCGTGCTGGAGAGCCTGAATTGCTTGCGAGTAAGCCTTCTGCTCGAAATGAATCAAGCCGATATGGAAGTGGATGTCGGGATCTTCCGGAGCCACTTGCTGCGCCCGGATGTAGAGGGCCAGCGCGTCATTGGAGTAGCCGAGGCCGTAATAGATTTCGGCGAGCGCCAACCTGACTTGGTTGTTGGTCGGCTCAAGCTGCATTAGCTGCATCAAGGCGTGAATTGCCTGGACAATATCTCCATCCTGAAAACTGCTGTGACCGAGGTGATCGTAAGCCTCGCTGAACTCGGGATTAATCTGAATGGCCTGCGAAAACTCCTCGGCCGCCTCGTGATACCTGCCTGCCCTTTCCAGATCCAGCCCCAATTGATAGTGCTTTTCGGCCTTCGGAATCTGCTGGCACAGTGCGACCTGGAGGGAGAGGAACGCGACAGCCAGTGCAACCAGCCGCACTCGGTAGGGCTGCCTCATGTTCCTCACGGCTGCGCTCTCCTCAGCTCGGGTTTGCGTTTCTCCGAGGCTGGCTCGTCATCCTTGCGTTGAGACCGACCCAATTATACCGCCTTCAATCGGCCGTTATCAAGGTTCAGCACTTTCTAACGATTGGTTCAGGCCTTAGGATTTCCAGCGGCTGAGGGTGAGTGCATATGCCGTTGAGACGACAATGGCGAGAATGCAGAACAAAACGGCGCTCTGCCCCTTCTTCCACGTGCCCTTCCACAAATCAGCTCCAAAGGACTTATAGATTCGGAGAGCCAACTGTACGCACTTCCTGCCGAAGGTATCTCGCCAGCGACCAGTGCCTAGCAGACGGCCGTCGCTTTGCACTCTCACGGTACTGAAGGAGAAGCAGAAATCGAGAGGCGCCTGCGCACTTTTGAAGTGGAGGTCGAGAGGCTGGACGCGATTCCTGGAGTCGACCGTGTGACAACGTAGAGTCTGACCGCGGCGCTTGGGGTAAGGATGGAACACTTTCCTTCCGCGGGGCACTTGGCCTCTTGGGCGGGATTATGCCTCGGTAGCTTCGGTCAAAGAGTCATCTTCCAGCCTGTTCCGCAACCAGCGTGAGGGCATTTTGGAGTGAGGGGCAATACGGCACCATGTACTCCCTTTTGGCCGGCTCGACGGATCGTGGAAAAAGCAGAAATCCTTTGCAGATTTCTCTTGACATGAAGTTGACCCTATGCTAAAAACCATTTCCGAGCGAAAAGATTGCTTATAGAGTTCGATTAGTTCAATTATTGACGTCGGCAGCGCCGCGTGATTCACTCGAACTCTCCGCACTGCCGGCACGCGCAGAAGCCACGGGAGGCTTTGTCACCGCGCTCGTTGGATATTTGAATACTTCAGCGTCGGGTCTTGCAGCGAACCACTTTGAGGAGGCAAAACATGAAGAAATCCCAAGCGGGTAGGACAAGGAAGATCTTCGATCGGTTCAGTTACCTTTTTATCCTGTCACTGCTCAGTCTGGTCCTATTTTCCAGAGGCCCGGGTCTGGCTCAGACCGTTAACGGAAGCTTTCGAGGGACAGTGGCAGACCAGAGTGGCGCGGCAGTTCCCGGGGCGGTCGTCAGGCTTACCAATGCGGGAACCGGCGTTTCTCGGGACGCCACGGCCGACGCCACGGGAGGGTATGTCTTCACGGACGTGCCTCCTGGTGTCTACAACTTTTCTGTGAGCTTCACTGGGTTTGCGACGGTGGAGCAAAAGGGGGTAACGCTGCTGGTGAACCAGGCAGCCACTTTAGACTTCAGCCTGATCCCCGGTACGGTGAAGCAGGAGGTGACCGTCACGGGGCAAGCACCCCTGGCCAATTTCACCAATGCCACGATAGGTACGGTGGTCGCCTCCCGAGAGACGGTGGAACTTCCGCTCAATGGTCGGCAGTTTACACAGTTGATCCTCTTGGCCCCAGGAGTAGCGCCTATGGGTGCCTCGGCGCAGGCTCAATGGAATGTCAACGTCGACTTGGGGATGATCAGTCCGGCGACGAACGGCGCAAAAGCACAGATGAACAACTTTACGATCGATGGGGTAGGAAACAATGAGTTGTTTTGGAACGCCCCAGCGGTCAATCCCCCTCCGGACGCGCTTCAGGAGTTTAACGTTCAGACTAACATGTCCAGTGGGCAATATGGCCAGGGGGGAGGGGCGAACGTCAATATTGTCACGAAGAGTGGAACTAACATGTGGCATGGCGATGCGTATGAGTTCTTGCGGAACAACGACCTGGATGCGCGCAACTTTTTCAATCCCAAACGCAGTACTTATCGCCAAAATCAGTTCGGTGGCACCCTGGGCGGACCGATCCGCAAGAATAAGATCTGGGGATTCGGGTGGTATGAAGGCTTTCGGAAGACTTTAGGAACAACAAACCTCGCACAGGTCCCCACGCCTGCCCAATTGGCTGGCGACTTATCGGCCTTTAAGCCTATATTTAACCCGCTTACAACTCAACAAGTCGGCACCGACAGCTCGGGGAATCCCATTTTTGCGAGGCAGGCCTTCGTGGGGAATCAGATCCCTACATCGCTGCTCAATCCCACCGCCCTGGCCGTGGCCAAGTTATTGTATCCGGCGCCGAACTATACGGGTTCCGGGGGAATCAACTACCTAAACACGGACCCAGTCCTGACGACCGTGAACCAATTCGGAATAAGAGTGGATGCCGCTGCCGGACCAAACACCACTCTATTTGGTCGTTTCGCGTGGGACCGGCCCTGGAAGTCTACGCCGTCAGGGCTTCCGCTGGGCGCAACCACTATGCAGCAGATCGATGTGCAACAAGTCCTTGGGCTGACGCATTCATTTAATTCGACAACGGTGCTCGATGTGCATGCTCAGTACCTGCGGACTAGCATTATATTGGCAACCTTGACGAATGAGGGGAATTTTGTCACGAGCCATGGGATCTTGCAAGACTGGCCCCCCAACGAGGGTGCGCCTCCCCTGCTCCCTAGTATGGGTATTTCGGACGTGACTGGGACTCCGGGGACGAACTTAGGAGTAGGCGGAACTCCCATCAACACTTGGGAATACAACGGTAACTTAGCGAAGATCAAGGGTCGACACACGCTGAATATGGGGGCATCGCTAATACGCACCTGGGTGTACGACAATTGCACTTATGCGAGCGCAAGTTTTGATGGACTTGGAACGGATGACCCGCAGAATCCTAGCACGACTGGCTCGGGCTTGGCCAGCTTCTTGCTCGGGGTTCCAACGAGTGCTGAGCGCCTGTCGGGAACAGCAGTCATGACTTTCAGCGGAGACTATTACGCAGCCTACTTCAATGACACTTGGAGAGCCACCCCCAAGCTCACCGTGACGCTGGGCCTTCGGTACGACTATTCTAGCCCAATGGTTGAGTCTGAAGGGCGGGCCTCAACTCCAGATCTAGACCATAGCACGCCGAGTCAGACAGTGTGGCTATGGCAGAAAGGGCCGTACAAACCCATCGTGGATACTTCGTTATCGACAGCGATCGTTCGCCGGGTGGATTCTATGTATTCGCCTGAGCGACGCGACTGGGCGCCCCGGGTTGGGTTAGCATATCGGTTGGGTCACAATCTTGCGCTCCGCTCCGGATATGGGATCTTCTACGATTTTGGCCAGTCCAATATTCAGGACACCCAAAACATAATGGGGATGTGGCCGATGGGGTTCCCGGATATTACCGCTAACGATATAAACCTACCCTCGGTCAGTTCTCCGACGCCGCAACACATTCTCGGAGTGGACGTCTTCCCTCCGTTTGTTCCGACCACCAACCCGCCGCCTGACAGCGGGTTTGCTGCCAACCCGCACGACAGGCACCCATATGTGCAGAACTGGGACGTGGCGCTGGACAAGACTTTCGCAAACAACTGGCTGGTTTCCGCAACTTATTTGGGTGCGAAGGGTACGCATGAGGTGATAAGGACCTACCGGAACATAGCTCTTACTCCCGGCCCGGGGGACGTTGCGCCGCGTGCGCCCCTCCCTCAATTTGATCCTTTCAAGACGACTCAAAACACCGCAAATTCCAGCTACCAATCGCTCCAGCTCAAGGCCGAGAAGAGATTCTCTCAGGGATTAACGATGTTGGCTGCTTACACGTGGTCTAAGTCAATAGACGTGATGTCGGGTTCTAACGGGCAGTATCAGCCGGGGCAGCCGTGGTACCTAAATGTCAAGGCGAGCCGAGGAGTTTCCGACTACGATTTGCCCCAGAACTTTGTCCTCAGCTTTGTGTACGCACTTCCTTTCGGGGAGGGTCAGCGTTTCTCAGGGGGGGGAGGGAGGATGTCGAGGTATGTTTTTTCCGGATGGCGGGCTACGGACATTGCCTCGATTCATTCCGGCTTCCCGTTCAACGTAACAGCCCCATATGACGTGGCAAACACCGGATCGTCGGCGTATCAGCGTCCCGAGCTGGTTGGCCAGCTCTTCCCTGCGGGCTTCCAACAGACTTTAAACGAGTGGTTTAATAAGTCGGCACTGACTGTGATCCCGTACACTTATGGGAATATGGGCCGAAACATTATGCGGGCGCCTGACGCGAGAGGTGACATTTTCGGGTTAATAAAGGCGACCCGGCTCACCGAGAGGGCAAACGCGGAGTTCCGGGCTGAATTCTTTAATCTGTTCAATCATCCGAATTTCAACGGTCCGAATGTGAAGATGACCTCCGCGAGTTTCGGCAGGGTGCTGTCTGCCAGCGACCCGCGGTTCATTCAATTTGGGCTCAAGTTACTGTTCTAGCAGGATGCTGAAAAACCTTTGTGATCACCGTCGTTCCGACCCTGAGCGGAGCGAAAGGAGAGGAATCTCGCCCAGGGAACAAAGTACTTGCGAGATTCCTCGTCGCCTGCGACTCTCCTGAAAATCACCCTGGCCGGCCATTGTAGGGGCACGCCATGGCGTGCCCCTACGTGAGCGCGACGACGCGCTGATTTTCATTGCCCGGGGTTGGCCACAGGCCCATGGAAACTCCTCGGAACGACAGGCTAGAGGGCTTTTTCGGTATCCTGCTAGCCGAACCGGAGCCACCGCTGACAGTCGCCCACGACGCATGCTTCTGTAACCCTCAACTTGGTCCCCATCCCAATCCGAGGATTGCAGGAAGGGACCGCTGGCGGATCGGAAATGAATTTGGAGCAGAGCTATGGCGGATCACCACAGCATCGAGGAGTGTGAGGGTCCGCGAAAATCGCTTTCCCGGCGTGGGTTCCTCCAAGATACCGCTGCAGGTCTCACCCTGAGCTGGGGCGGGGCTCGGGTCTTTGCGCAATCGCCGGGCGCCGTGAGCGGCAAGCCCTCGGCGCAGGCTCCGGGCAGGAATTTCGTTTACGGGACGCACTTTTACCACCCGCAATCGGGTCCACGTCCTGACCAGTTTCGGGCCATGATCGACGCGATTGCGAACAAATACCAGTTCAACATCATCCGAGTCTATCCGCCGTGGGACTACTACAACCCGAGTCCTGGTGAATTCCATTTCGACGATCTGGAAGAACTCTTCCGCATCTGCGACGAGTACGACATGCGCGTGCTGATGACGGTTTATCTGGAGAGTTCGCCCTATTGGCTGGAGCAAGCGCATCCGGAGACGCGTTTAGTTAACGCGCGGGGTGAACCGATGCACTTGGGAGGGGACGGCGGCTCGTACACGGGCGGCTGGCCGAATCTCTGCCTGGATTGGGAAGTCGTCCAGGAGGAGGCGGCGCGTTTCGTTCACGAGCTGGCGAAAGTCTGCGTACCGCACCGCTCGCTTTACGCCTATGATGTCTGGAACGAGCCCATGCTTGTGCGCGACTACGGCACGAAAGATCCCATGGCGAGACCGACAGAGAAGCTCTTCTGCTACTGTGAACGGACGATAGCCGAGTTCCGGAGCTGGCTGCAGCGGCGCTATGGGAGTTTGGACCGGCTCAACCAAGCCTGGATTCGAAGATACCCCAATTGGAAGGCGATTGACCCGCCCCGCTGCCCTATCCAGATGTATGCAGATTGGCTCGATTGGCGGCAGTTCATTCAGGAGCGCACCGCCGACTACATGAGGTTCCGA
>Ga0326728_10008365_pt1 | contig 25783 bp, 22 predicted proteins | sample MB3enrmetagenome_FD_207602 | JGI IMG/M metagenome (GOLD analysis project Ga0326728, IMG submission 207602) | Lab enriched peat soil microbial communities from McLean, Ithaca, NY, United States - MB31MN | ecosystem: Environmental > Terrestrial > Soil > Wetlands > Peat | place: USA: New York... | reverse complement strand
ACGCCGTCCAGAAAGAATAACAGATGCCCCTAATCTGGAAAGCGTGATCGCCGTTGCTCTACCGATGCCCGACGACGCGCCGGTAACCAGGATCAATTTGCCGCTTAGATCGAGTGGATTGAACATCACGCTCTGGCCTCCAAGCCAATCACCTTCGCTGATGTAAGTCTGGAAAGCGTGGTCGCCATCGCCGCCCACGAGTACCCTATGCCGAACGCCGCCAGGAGCAGATTCTGCGGTGTGCTTTCTCGCAAACGCTCGCTGAAATCGTCCGCCAGAAGAAGTGGAATAGACGACATCGATGTGTTTCCATATTTACCAATGTTCAGTGGAACGCGGTCGATTGGAAGCTTCATCTTTTTTGCCAGTGTAGTGAGCATGAAACCGTTGGCTTGATGAAACAGAAACCCGTCTACCTGTTCCGTCTCCCAACCGTGAAGTTCAAGGGTGTCCCGCACCAGAGGCCCGACACGTTGCAGGGTAAAATTGAAGATCGCAAGGCCGTCCATATAAATTTCCATTGGCGAACGCACGCCGCCATCATTCCCTTTTGTCCGAACAAATGCTTCAGCAGTTGGACGCTGGCGAAATCCGCCCGCGGGCACAATCAGGTTCTCATAGCCGGTTCCGTCGGTTCCCAGCATGTAGGACATCACGGACGCCGAAGTATCGAACTCCAGAGCTGTCGCCGTGCCTGCATCGCCGAACAGCATGGCTACCGATTTGTCTTCTGGCGAGAGCACTTGACTGGATGTGTCGCCAGCGAGCAACAGGACACGTTTCGCAGTCCCAGACGCAACCGCTTGCGATGCCATCCACAGTCCATAGACGTAGCCGGAACATCCAAGATTCACGTCGTACGCAAAGGCCGAGACGCTCAGGCCTAGCTTTCCATGCGCCACGCACGCCGTTGCCGGACAGATGTAATCAGGAAACTGCGTTACCATGATCAAGCCATCTACGCTGTTCCGGTCCCAACCAAGGTCATCCAATAATGCGTTGGCCGCTTCATTGCACAGGTCCCCCGCAGTCTGGCCCGGCGGCACGCGGTAGACCTGTCGCAATCCCACGGTGTTTTTAATTTTTTGAACTTCTTCCGCATCGAATGCTCCGCCGAACTCCTCTACCTTGCGAGGCTTGCCTGGTACCATGCAAACCACCCCGCGGATAGCAACATTTGAGATTCTGCAATGAGCCAATATAGCCTCCCTCTTTAACTAAGCAGTACGAACGCTACAACCAGGCCGTCGTTGTGTGAGATAGATACTTGCCAATCTGAAAGGCCAATAGCAAGGGCTGACCCGGCTACGCTCCCAGCCAGCCGCAGACTGGGACTGCCATCCAGTTCAGAAAAAACCTCAATCTCCCTCATCTTCGTCTGGTCTTCGATGCCAAGGTGCAAAGCCTTGAGCACCGCTTCCTTTACCGCAAAGCGCCCCGCGAGATACTCATGAGCCCGATACGCAGGCAATCGCCCAGCAGTCTCACGCTCGTCAAGGGTAAACACGCTCGCTGCGAATCCCGTGCTGACGGAAAGCGAATGGGCAATCTGTGAAACGCTTGCCATATCAACGCCTATACGAATCACGATCGCTCTTTCTGATTGTAGCTCTCGGCCGTACTGCCCATAAAAGCGCTCGACAACAAGAGCGCAAGGCAAAATGTTACGCAGTGCGAATTACTTCATGTTCGATGCGTTACAACTGCACGAGTATCTCGGGTAGCCCCGAGCAGTCGCCCATCTCATGATCTGGAGTAATCTCTGCGCTTTCCATCGAGTAGCACAGCCCGCCTGGGCGCCTCACACGGACGGTAACCCATCCAAGTTGTTTCGGCGCAGCAAAATCCTTGAGTGGGTTATCCGCAACGTAGAGATAAACGTCTGCCGGCCTACATTGCGCCACGTGCTCAAAGGCTTTAGAGTGCGGTTTACTGTACTTGCTGCCAAACACCGCGGTGAGTACGATTGGTTTCGCGAACACATCTAACCCGAGTGCATTAACCTTTCGGCTTTGGCTGACTAGCGGGCCATCGCTGACAACGGCGATCGATGCCATAGATAAGATGGCTTGTAAGGCTTCAGGAACATCCTCGGCGAGTGAAATGGCTGGCTCGTGGGTTCGGTAGATTTCGACCAAAGCGGAAACTAGATCACTCGATGGTTCTTTGCCGCATTCGCGCAGCGCATCGTCAAATATTGACCTACGTTCCCCGGCTATGAATCTTAACCAGCAGCGAGCAGCAAAGTCTTCGATGCCAACCCATTTGGCAACCCAGTGGCCCACCGCTTCAAAGCCGCTCTGAACGTAGTCGCGCTCCAGGTATAAGGTGTCGTCGATGTCAAAGACAGCACAAATGCTTCGCTTCATCCTCGGATTCTGCTCCCGGGAACAAATATGGCTTCGTCGTAGCGAAGCATCGCAAGATCGTCTGTCCAATCTTCGAAATAGGAAAGACGCTTCCCCTCTATTTCATCTAATAGCCAATCCGTAAAGCGACCACCGGCTCGGTGCGCCAAGGGATATCCACCGCCGAAGCGGGCGTTTATTTCTATGATCCGGATGGTGCCGGCTTCGTCCATGAAACACTGAATATTGAGCGGACCGTAAGCTCCGGGCAATGCTTTGGCCACATCGCGACCAAGACCCATGAGTCGATGATCCTTAACAGTGATTCCCTTCGAGACTTCACCCGCTCGAACCTCGATCCGCCAGTGCGGTATCGTGCAAATGCATTCGCCCTCTCGATTGACATAGAGGTTGATCGTATACTCTCGTCCAGAGCATATTTCCTGGACAATGTAACCATCTGTCGCCTGTCCCATTGCCTGGAGTTCGAGTCGGGTCTCCACTCGGCGAACACCGATTGAGGCACTACCATTAAACGGTTTAGCAATGAGCGGAAGGGGCCAGGCTGCCGGGTCGAGTATGGCTGTGCGGATGTCTGTTTGCCTAATCGATGGAAATCCGTTCGTAACAAGCCAATTGTGGGTTGCGCTTTTGTCGCGGCATATACGCACGGTGGAAGGCGCTGAAATGCAAACCACCACACCGATTTCGGCAAATCGCTGAAAAGCAGATGCGTATATGGGAAGTTCGGTATCGATGGTTGGAATCAAAAGCCCTATGTCCTTGTTTGAACAATACTGGAGTACCGCATCCACAAAACAGGGATCGGTGCAATGCGGAACCTGCGATGCGCCATCTGAAGCGAAGGAGGCTGGTGCACTTGATCCAGAGTCGATAGTGAAAATTGACATATCAGCTCTGCGTGACGTAATCGTGTCACGGAAGCATTCAATCAGACCCACACGCCGGCCCGCTGATGAGATGAGAATATTTCCTTTAGTCACTGCTTGTTTTGTTCCTGATTTTTGGGATGACGACCCACAAAGAACGGCATGGTTGCACGCCCATCTGGGCTAATGCCATCGCGCCCAATCACCTTCAGCAAAGTCTGCCATAGAATCTTCATGTCGAGCCAAAGGCTCTTATGGTCTACGTACCAGACGTCACAATCAAATCTCTCTTCCCATGTAAGGGCATTCCGGCCGTTGATCTGAGCCCAACCCGTTATACCCGGCTTGACTTCGTGGCGACGGGCCTGGTGTGGCGTGTAGTGTGGCAGGTACTCAGGTAAGAGGGGACGCGGACCGACAAATGCCATGTCACCGCGCGCGATATTCCATAGCTGAGGAATTTCATCGAGGCTAGCCATTCGTAATAAGCGGCCTATCGGAGTCAGGCGCTGTTCATCCGGTAATAAGTTGCCACTGCTGTCGCGAAGGTCCGTCATAGTGCGAAATTTATAGATCGAGAACGGCCGGCCGTATTGCCCTATTCTGTGCTGACGAAAGATGGGATAACACCGGGTGTCGATGACGGTCAATACTGCGATGCAAACCAAGAGCGGCGCAAACAGTATTAGCAGCATAATCGCCACTAGGACGGACAACAATGATATTACTTTACGCATTCTGATAGTAAGACGATGAGCGGTATTGCCTCATACGCGCGGTTGCACTGACGGACGATCTTTGTATGATGTTGAGCCAGCAATCTCGCGCAGGTATGCCAATGAATCAAACGCAGTCGGTCGCGGATAACGATCGTCCAATACATGGCGGTAAATCTCGAAGACCTCTCGTGCAGTGCGTCGCACGTCGAACAGTGTGTCAACCAACTCGTGACCGGCCCTCGCAAGCGCGTTGTAATGCTCCGGAAAGTCGAGAACATGAGTGATCGCTTGCGCGAGCGCTTGTGGGTCACGGATACCGACCAGCTTTCCGGTAACTCCGTCGACCACTACTTCAGGGAGTCCGCCCACACGCCCTGCGATTACTGGAACATTCGCGAGGAGAGGCTCGCCCACTCCACCGCAATTCTCGGAGATGGGAACGTGAACCGCTACGTCGAAATCCCCAATCATACGTCGAATCTCCGAAATCGGCATGTAGCCCGTCATCAGGATCCGGCCGCCTCCGACTGCGCTGGCGCGCGCCTGTAGGCGGCGCTCATACCACTTTGATCCCTTAAAGGTCCCGCCAATCAGAACCCCCATGACATCTCTCCGCTGCCCAATCAGCAGGCCTATTGCATCGATCACGTCTTCATGAGCCTTTAGGCCGATCCGCTGCCCTAAATACCATTTGGGCGGATATATGAAGTTCGCGTTACCAATTATCTTCATATGATCGGGGATGCAGTACCGTTTGCGTAGCAATCCCGCCTCCGGCAGCGGGCCCGCGTGGGTGTGGGCGCCATAGTAACTGAGGTACAACCGCTCTCGGGAAACGCCTGCCGCCTCATAGCAAGACATGACGCAACGACTCGACGCGATCCAGGAGTCACAAGACCCCGCTGTCGACAGGTCGAGCGCCCTCCAGAACCTGTGCTCCATGTGCAAGGGTCCAGCTACCTGAAAAAGACGGGGGATCGGATGATTTGCGCCAAGAGCAAGCCGAAGAAGAATTGTCGAACTAAAGAAATGACTATGGATAATATCTGGACGTATGTTTGAAACCAGATCACGGAGCCAGTGAATCGACGTTGGTAGCGTCCAAGGGCTTCGGACGGGCAGGTCCGTGGGACCAATGTGGATGATCGCGCCGCCATCCACCCATTTCTGAACAGTTCCGCCTTGGCCGCGCGGCAGGGCCACATGTATCTCAACACCGATGCGTGATAGCTCAACGGCTTGGTCTGCCGCCCAGCCCGCGCCATCAGATGTTTTTACGACGTGGAGAACTTTCATTAATGTAGGCCTTGTCTTGCTTCCCATTGCCGCGTTAGGTCCCGGACAACCTGGTAGAACTGCCGCCGCCGTTCTGACAGGACGGAATCGCGATACTCCATCGCTTCGGCTAAGTTCTTGCGCGATATTTTTTCCATCCTAAGAGGATCTCGCAGAACCTCCTGAATCTTGACAGCGAGCGCCGCCGCATCGCCCACTGGCACCAGTTCGCTGGCATTAAGCAATTCGGGGATGCCGCCCACATTCGATCCTATGCAGGGTAGTCGACGAGCCATTGCCTCGATCATGGCCCGAGGCAAGCCTTCCGTGCGGGAGGGCAAGACAAAAAGATCGGATGCATCCAGAATGTCCCGGACAGGTCTTCCCGCTCGGACATGGCCGGCAAAACGTATGCGGGAGGCCATTCCCAGGCGCTCTGCTTGTCTCATAAGATCCCGCTTATACATGCCATCGCCGACGATGACGGCCGTCAGATTGACCCCCGCTTGAACACAACGCGCTACTGCCTCGATGAGCACATCAATGCCTTTGTACATCTGCGCCAGCGAGCCCACCGTTACAAGTTGATAGGGCCCTAGCCGCTTGGGTGCGTGAGGGCCTTCAGCCAAGCCTTCTGAATCCAATTCAATATTCGAGTAGTGTGTCCGGAAGACGTCTCCTCGAATAGCATCCGGCGTTAAATCCACGTCAGAAATACTCGTAGATATGGCCCTGGTGGGGTAGCGCTTCTGTAATGCATGTTTCGTGACATAGGCTACCGCGGCAGCGCGATGGCACTGCTGTCGTAAGTGGCTGGAAAAATACCACCGTAAAAATGGCCTTAGCGGATGATCGACAACTCCCGGCGCAAAGACCTCGTACGGGTCACCAACTACCTCCAGCGCATATGGGTGCTCGGTTTGGAATAGCCGGCGCTCGATAATGTTTGCGATCTGGGATCCGACCCGTAGGATGACAGCCCCGCGCGCTGGAGTTGCGGAAAGAATCGCCGCCCGAATTGCCGGATATTGTTTGAGGCACTGCCATGGGCCGAGGAAGTCAGGAATGGGGTGAAATAGAATGTTCCTGCCGGTCACGGGCAACCAACCCTTGGGAACTTGCTCTACATGGGATGCTCGGGCAACTATTCTGACTGAGTCAAACACCTCCAGGTACCGTTCCCAGAACTTCTGCGCCATTCCAAATTGCGACCACACGGAGCCGTCCGGCGTGATTGTGTAGCGCGCCTCAAGTGTGACTGTTACATCCAAATGTCCCCTGCCCAGCCCCTTTCGAGCTCAAATCTCTACGGGAGTTCTGCGTGTTCGATGAGAAAGGATATTCAACTGTTTAGAGCGTGTTTCATAAATAGCAGCCATGTCTCTCTTGCAATCTCTCAGGGGTTAAAACCCCTTGATTTTTGACCCTTTTCGGCACGACTGAAGTCGTGCCCGGATACAAAGCGGGTTTATGAAACACGCTCTAGTTCTCTGGGCAGCTTCAAGGGTGCGATAATCGTCGGCGGCATCTTGACACACCCAGGCACTGAATTATGCGGCGGTAACCACAAAACCGGCATCTATAAGGACACCTCATCAGATCGTCTTACGTTCGGCGCCGGTAGGTGTTATCGCCTACAATAGATCGCTTTGGCCAAAACCTAATCATGAAATAGGATGTCGCAGTATACCAAACAATGCCTCTAAGCACATTTCCCGCTTCTGCACGGCCGTAGATGAGAAGCGGAACTAATGCAATTGCAGCAAGGCATAACTTCCAGTGTGTGTGGCTCATCTCAGCCCACCGGCTTAAACGTCCAACCCCCCAGCCGAGTAGCAACATCGGAGCTCCGGCTCCAATAAAACCAAAATTAAGATATGCTTCAGCGATAACACTGTAGCCCAATCCACCCCCAGCCCTAGCAGTTGCGGATGCTGCTGAATTGACTAGCCATTGAGAAGGCGAATGCGCCACAGAAGGGTGTACAGCCCAGAATAAGTTCGGAAAGAGAGAGAATGCGGCGTAGACGTAGGACATGCCTAATTCATAAGCGTGCTGGCTTGGGACAAGTAGAATTGTGTAAGCTGGTGCGAGCATCGATCCTCCCATCTCTGAGAGTAATGCCACCGTAGGGTTATCTATTCCAGCAAAAGTCTCCTTCAACACTGAAAGCGATATTCGCTCTGGGCCTGAAATGCTTCTTGTGAGGCCTAAAACAGGGAGGATGAGCACCGCAATGGCCAGCCCTAGAATAGGTACCAATTTGGGAAGTCGGCGAATTGTGCGATGCCATAACCAAAGGAACACCATTAAAACTACAACCGCAGTACCACGAAAGCCTATGAATAGTTGTAGCAAGACATAAGAGCCTATAAGGGTGCATGCAAACAGACGACTCCAACGGTTGCGCCCGCTGCCCGCGAGAAGCAGAAAGCCTGACGGCATCAGAAACCCTGAAAGAACAGCGGGAGCCGCCGAAAATCCAGTTCCACTTTCCGCTTGGTATAAAGCTCCATAACCACCAATTGTAACCAAGCTGATCGATCGTCTCGCGACAATAAGGCTCGGGATGAGTGCGACAATAAAAAGTATGAAGGCAACTTGACGTAGTGTGACAGATGAAACGTAAGACATTGCGTCCGGCTTACGACGCACCTTGCTCCTTAGAGCGAAGAGCGCTCCGAAGTGTATGATTGATGTCGCATAGAGTACTAGTAATAACGTCTGAGCTAGTATACTTTCCGGAATTTGTCCGCCTAACAGGCCCCCCCTGTTCAAGCCAAATACTTCTAAGAACGCTTGGCCGGCGTTGAACACAAATACCGAAGCCGCGAACAAAGGGTAGGGGGAGAACAATTCAGAGCCGGTCTTCTTCCACGAGTAGAGCACCCACACAAAATGAATAAGCAGAAATATACAAGAGAGTTGTACTATCCTTCCTGCATCAACAGCCTCTTGGTTCAGGAGAATCCAGGCTGTAAGTATTCCCGCTATAACTCCCACCTGCGTATACATCAGAAAAGGCGGGCTGGGCTTATTGAGCATGAGATTCCGCACAGTAAATAGACTTCAAGGAGTTCGCTACTGAAGAGATGTCGTATCCTTTCATCTCAATAGCCCGGAGTCGATCTGACAGGCTAATGGGCTTGTGCACGCTTAATGTTTGGAGGGCCTCTTTCGCCCATCGCTTGGGCCCGATGTTGAGGCTGCGAAATGCAATCAGGCCTACACCAAGATCAACTTCCCGGGTGATTTGACTGGATGCCACGCAAGGCAGTCCGGCAAGTTGGGCCTCGACCAACGCAGTCGGCACACCCTCCCAGAGCGATGGAAAAACGAATAAGTCTGAAGCCTCCAGCAGAGCCGGAATGTCGTGTCGATGACCAAGGACGGAGATACGCCCCTGTAACTCTAACTCTGAAATAAATGACGTAATCTCATTTCTTAAAGGACCATCCCCTATTAGTAACAAATGCGATTTTGGTTCCAAACTTGCTATCTCGCGAAATGTTTCAATAAGAAACCTGTGATTCTTCGGTGTGCAGAAGTTTCCAACGTGGCATAGCACAGTGGCGTTCAAATCGATGCCAAGTTGACTTCTCGTTCGATCGCGATAACCCGCCTGGGATACGAACTGCGTCGAGTCAACCCCGTTATGAACAACCTCAATCCGGCTGTCGTTGAGGTATTGGCGGCCAAACAAGCTTAGGCACGCCTCCTCGGAGCATCCAACCAAGCAAGTTCCATATCTCCATATAAGCGCCCTCATCACTATGGAGTACACCCTGCGCAACCCATGATCGTTCCGTGCATCTAGCGTGGTATGGGAATGAACGACTCGAATCGGTACGCCTTCTTTCGCGGCGATAAATGCGACAAAGCCGCTGTACTTCTGGACGTGAGAATGAATCGCGGCAAAAGGTCCATGTTGCCGAAGTATCTCTCGAATTGCCTGACCACTCTTCACCAGGCCAGCCGTTGACGGCGGCGGGATACGGAAGATCCGCCCCCCCATCTGCATGATCTCCAAATCATACACACCTTCATTCAGGTTAAGCGTGATGAAGTCGAACTGGATTCTACTCCGGTCAAGCTGACGATACACGTTCATAATCAGGGCTTCAGCCCCGCCGAGATTCATAATTCCAATTACGTGAAGTACGCGCCTCATTTACCGGTTCTTATCTCATTGCGCCGTTCAGCAAGCCGCATTGCTGGCATGTCCCAGTCCGCCGTACCATCCCGTTTTATGCCCGGTCTCCACTTCAGATCCTATTGCGCAGCCAACTCCGATACGAGCGGTAGGTGCAATCCAGCCGGACCAGATTATTGCGCCCGGGTGCCTGCGCTTTGCCTGCGGCATGCGAATGTAATAAACCAACGACTCTGGAACGAGATCTCGGATTCTCATGTTCCCCGCCTTAATGCTACAACCCAGGCGACTGCTCGCTTGCTAATGAGACCCATTCCTAAAAAGCCCCACACGCTATAAGACCAGGGGTATCTTCTAACATGATTTAAAAATGCGCGAAATGCCAACCGTTTTTGTCCGGCCATCAGTGCCGATGAGATAAGCGCCCTGCTAAACATCCATGCGCGAGATGGGGCAAACCGGCGCAATTCTTCGCCGTGTCGATCGTTAATATCCAACAACGCTGTCACGCGAGTGTTAGCCTCGTTTAACAAGCGGTGGCGGAGATGACCTTTACGTGTGTGAGTGAGCCGGTCGGGAGCGTCGTTGTGCACACGCGCTATGACGTCTCCACAGCACAACGTCTTAAATGCCCGCGCAAAATCCAGATGGTAAATGCTTTCGTTAGCGCCTCCACATGGAAACCGAACCACGTTGAAAGTAAAACGCCTGATGCAGTTACTGAAATCCGAATTGTTTACTCGCTCCGACCATTCAAGATACTTTTGGTAGTCCATGACTTCACCTGGATTCCAAGGCTTCGGTGAAGTGCTCCCATCATCATGAACGTACATAAATGCCATGCGGCCGATGTCTGGCGGCGCCTGCCGGCACTTGATTTCTAATGTTCCTAATGCACCCGGCATCAATTCGTCATCGCTGTCAAGAAAGAGTATCCATTCGCCGCCAGCTGCCTCAACGCCCGCTGTTCGAGCTGAACAGACGCCCTTGTTCATGCCCAATCGAACTGTATGAAGTCGATCAGTACTGTAGCGACGCAGAATTTCATTTGTGCCGTCTGTTGAACCGTCGTCAACTACGATGACTTCGTAACCCGACAGCGAATTGTGAAGGCAACTTTCAACAGCTCGGCAGATTAGGTTCACCCTGTTATATGTAGGAATCACTATGCTGAGCCACGTCATAGAACCTCACAGGCAAGCGATTCACTTTGCTTTGACGAGAGCAATTTATAGGTACATATGCCATATAATATAATTGAGATAATCCAAGCTGCAAGGTATCCATCACCAACCGCTATCGCGGGACGATAACTGTGCATCAGAGCGAACGATACACAGAACAGAACAATGCCCCATAGAGCCATATTTGCGGCCTGTAGCCACATCCTGCTTCGAATAACGAGCACCTGCCCCAGGCTGGCAGCTGCAACTTCAAGAACTGCAACACATAAAAACAAAATAACGACATAGTTGTCACCGGCAAACTCTTTACCGGATAACCTAAGCGCATAAGGCGCGGCGACAATCATGATCAGGGCTGCAATAATTGCGAAAATGACGGTAAAATAAAATTGCCGCAGGATGATTTCTCTGATAGGTTGTCTGCGTCCATGCTGATTGCAATTGATGGGGAGCATAACCCTGTTAACTATTCCTGGTACAAACAGAATTGCCTGCCGCAAATTATTTGCCGCGGATATAGCCCCTAATTCTTTAAACCCATTTGATGCGTTTGCTGTGATTGCATAACATCCCCAAATTGCAATGTTCCCGACAATGCCGGCAACAGCTGCCGGCAGTCCGAAGCTTACAAAGGCAGAGTACTCTTTCCAGGCGCTATGGTAGGTTATGTTTATTCCGCGTTTTCTGCATGCATCGGCGAGAATCTTATGAAGCAAAAGATACCCGGCCAGTCCGGATAAGTTCAGCGCTACGATCGCCCCGTAGAGTCCCCATAAATGCGCAAAAAGCACAACGCATATAGCGTTGAAAGCGGCTTGTACCATGGAACCAAATGCTGATTCTTTAAATGCCTCAAGTCCGGCTAGTGCTCCTAACTGAAAGCCGTTCATGGTGACAAATGCTACATAGAGTGATCCTAGCGATAGGGCCGTGGAAAGCCCGGATGCGTTGAATGCATGTTGAGCTAAAGATGATGAGCAGGTAAGAAGTGCAACTGCAAATAGAACGCCAGTGCACGCAGTCGTGAAGGTCAGCATGCCGAGGACCCTTCCCGCGCGGTCAGGATCTGTGCTTCGGTATAAAGATACAAATCGCGTTGCTGTGATGCCAAAGCCGGCGCCCGCTATGCTGGCGAACATGAGCGCCGTGGACTGAATCATGCCAAATTGGCCGAATGCAAGTTTTCCGATGAATCTCGCGACCAGCAGAGTGCCCGCAATATTAATGGCCTGCGCAATTACAGTTCCTGCGAATACCCAGCTCGCTCCGCGAAGAAAGCGAGAGAGTGGGGCATCCTTAGAATGCGTCACTGAATCAGGCCTTTGTGATGTCATCATGTCGTTTGTTGCCATAGAATGGAGGGACTTGCCGTGGTGTTGCATTCGGGCTGAATGGATACTAATAGTCCCCCAATTCCTTGACTGGAAAAGCGATTTCCTAAATACTTTAAGACTGATGCGGCGACACTATAACGCCGACAATTCAGAAATCCATAAAGGCGATTGATGCCTGCGACTCAGCTTCGGCACAGTCAGATGCTTCTCAGCTTCTCATTCCGATTTCTGATAATGTCCGTAGCGGTAATACCCATAATACGAGTAGCCATCCGAAGATGTGTCTTGGCTCACCTGGTTCAGAACCACGCCAACGATATTGGCTCGCAGCCTGTTCAGTACCGAGATCACCTCTGCAACAGCCCTACGCCTGGTTTCTCCGGCCTGGCTTATAATGAGTACTCCATCGGCGGCGGTGGCTATCTGCAGGCACTCCGCAAAGCCCAGCAATGGAGGCGAATCAATAATCACCAAGTCGTATTCTTTTGCGAACTCGTCTAACAATGTTGAAAGTCGTGGGCCAATCAAATCGGCTGCCCGATGAGAACCCAGTCCAGCCGGAAGCAGACTCAGGTTTGGTCTTCCCTCCACCGGAATCACGACATCCTGCCAAGCCAGTTCGCCGGTGAGGACATTGGAGAGCCCCTCTCGCGGGGAGAACCCGAACTTCGTGTGAAGGCTGGGGCGGCGCAAATCGCCATCGACAATCAGCGTCTTCTTGCCTCGGTCGGCGTTGGCGATGGCAAGATGGGCCGCAATCGTCGTCTTCCCCTCGCCGGGGGCGGCGCTGGTGAGCACGATCGAGCGCAGGCGCCCTTCGAAATCGGACAGCAGGATAGTGTTGCGTATAGTTCTTACAGCTTCTTCGAAATCAGAGGTAGTTCGATAGTAGTTCTTTTCTCTTCCGTTCTGAGGCGGTTTGACAACAATAGCATCCGTCGCTACGGTCGTCGCACTTTTCGGAAGTTGGGCGGCTACGCGATCGACGGGCATTGTACCGATGACATCGGTGCCGAGGAACCGGCTGGCTTCATTCGGATCGCGGAGTGTCGTATCGAGTGTATCTTGCAACAACGCCGCGCATATCGCAAGAAAGATTGAAATTAGAAACGCCATCAAGAGATTGAGCGCGTAATTGGGATATACGGGTTTCATCGTGGGCCGCGCCAAATCGGCGATCCGAATGTTGTTGTTTTGAAAGCCGGCATTGATGTCCGCCTCTCGAATTTTCCGGATCAATTCGTCGTACAAGGTCTTGTCGGCATCGGCCTCCCGCTTCAACTGTTGATACTCAAAAGAACGGGAGTTGAGATGGTCCCATTCCGCCTTGGTCTCGGCTACGGTCTTCTGAAGCATCTGCTCGCGATTCAGTGCCGCACGATACTCTACTTCAATTCTCTTGGCGATATTGCTGCGCGTACTCTCGAACTGCCTCTCCACTTCCGCCAGTTCAGAGGCGGCCTTACGGTATTCCGGGTGTGTGGACCCGTAAGTCGATTTAACCAGAGCAAACCTCTGGCGCGCCTGGTTTAGGCTATCGCTCAGCTTGGCAAGGTCTTGTCCCTGAGATGAAACCTGTGCCGCTTCCAGTGAGCCGGACTTCATGGCATTCCAGGCTGCTTCCTTGCTGACTCGCTCCCCTTGCGCTGTCGTGTACTCAGTATTCAACTGAAGCAATCGCGCTGAGAGTATGTTTGTTTTTTCCTCCGGGTTAATAACATTCAAGTCTTTTTCAAACTGCGCGAGAGCCAGGCTTGATTTTTCCATCTTCGCCTTCAACTCATCGAGCTGTTTCTCCATAAAGGTCGATAAACTGGCCGACGACCGTATGCGGATGCTGTACGTGTGATTCAGATAAGAATTCGCGGTCGCATTCGCGACATCCGCGGCTAAGCCAGGATCTGGAGAGCGATAGCTGATCAGCAACAGGTATGTGTTCGGAGGACGGGTCACCTTCAGGCTATTTAGCACCACCGGCGCTCGGGATGTTTCCTGTGCTTTCTCGGGGCTCATCCTTTTTAGCTGCCCTTCACGGTCCAACAGATGGAATTGCTCAGCCACTGGGCGCAGCACAGCATCCGACTGGATTAGCTTGACCTGCGTTGCCAGGAACTGATCTGCGTCGTTGGGAGCTCCAACGGCACGCGTTGAGTCCTGACCCACAACTTCTTGCGGAGCCTGCCGATCTACATCTACCGTCGCTGTTGACTCATAAATGGGTTGCAGTCGCGCGGAAACTACCGCAGTCACCAACACAGCGGTTGCCACAAAAGCTGCAATTTTCCAGCGTTGCCGCTGAAGAATCCAAAGGTAGTGCGACAGAGGAACTGCGGGAGCTTCCGGTTCAAATTCCTGCTGCATTGAAATTGGCTGATAGTAGGCCATTGCCGGCGGGCTGTTGGGCTGTTCAGCGTGAACTACTGTCGCTACTTGCGATTGTTTAAGCATAAAGCCTCTTCAAATAACCTAGTGATAGACGTAAAGTGCGGCGGCGCCAAGAGCAGCACCCATACCCGCGGTTGTTTCCAAAACCTTCAGACTTGCCCGTGCTCCGGTCGCGTCTGGGACGTAGAGTATATCGTTTGCCATCAACGCCACGTCTGGGGATTTGCGATCCATAATCCTTTTCAAGTCTACCGGTATTTCGTTTTTACCGCCGCGACCGCCTTCAATACGGTAAATGTAAGCCTTGTGAGAGGGAAAAGTATCCAAACCTTCGGAAAGAGCCAGCGCCTTCATGACACTGCTTTCCGAGCCATCCGTAATATAGAACGCGCCTGGCTTCTTCACTCTGCCCAGAACGAAGACCCGGCCAGCCTCTGGAACACGGATCTCTTCCCCGCCCTCCAGATGCAGATTAAGCGCCGGGTCCCCTCCGCCAATAAGGCCGCGCACCGGGATCCGCTTAATCAGCGTGCCTGGTTTATCGTTCATTGCTGACGACTGGCGGCTGACAAGAATATCCGCCCCGGCATTATCAGCGAGTCCTCCAGCTCGTGAAATAGCGTCAAGCAGAGTTACTGTGCCCGTGGCCTGAAAGGTTAACGGGATTTTTACTGCTCCGACAACAGTGATCGGCCGACTGCGGTACTCCACTACAGACACTGTCACGATGGGGTCCACCAAGACATTCTCACCGGTCAGGGCCGCCGCAATGGCATTCTCAAGATCGGCCGGATAGAGACCAGCGGCGGGAATGTGCTGCTTCAGCATCGGCAAACGAATTGTCCCGTCGGAGCCAACTCGGACGGTGCGGGTTAATTCGGGCGCGTCATACACAGTGATGCCGATCAGGTCGTCCCGGCCAATCTTTTCCACAGGCAGATTGGATATTTCGCTGAGGTATGTTGCCCCACCACCATGGTTCGGAGCGGCCTGCTGTTGTGAAGAAACAGAACCGGCCATGCCAATTGCCAATATCGAAATGGTTAAGCATCTCATAAAAAGCTCCCGGATGCCGGCTTGCGGCATCCTGTCCATCCCCATGTATACCGTTGCACGATCTTGATAGATCTTGTGCGATCTCATTGTGTGCTACCGTTCCCTTTGAACGCTGTGATTTCCGCCGCTAGTTGCTCTATCTTGTTGTCCAGACTCCTTAATTGAGCGCGAAACTCGTCCATATGATTATCGGTCATATCGTCTCGATACGCACCATGCAGAAGCACGTGCATGGCGTCTCGCGCAATGTCCGAAACGCTTCGCGCGCCAGTCGAAGAACGAAGCTGTTTGAGAGCTAAGTACTCCTCATCGGAGAGCCGAACACTGATCATGCGTGACCGTGGTTTCTGGACTGTCATATTGAACCGGATGCCATCCAGAGATTCCGGATAGCGTTTGTTACCCGCAGAGACTAATTAGTCGACAATGGATAGATGGATATTGTTTTGATTTTCTCTCCATGGCTAAGAAAGAATTAGATATGGATTTGGAAGCTTGCTCAGGGCAGGCTTCGCCCCCGTCAGTCCCATACTTCTAGAAGGACCTCATGCAATCCATACGCACTTGTCATACAAGTGTGAAGGCGCTTCGTCTGAATGTTGACTGACTTGTAGGGGCCTAAGGTGCTCTGATCACATCAATCATGAACAGATTAAGTATTTTATAGCACACATGCGTGAGAGAAGCAAGGATAATGTAAGACAGCTCCTGACAGTTTTAAAATCCTGTAAAATCTCTGCATGTGTCTCAATTTAAGTCACTTGCATTTCCATAAAGAGACACTCTGTTCGAGACTGTTGTCATACATTATAAGACTGTTGGCAATCTTATCAGAGTTTTCGCTCGGGAAAGCTGATCAACCCTCGGACATGAACAGCCAAAAAAGACAGGATTGCAGATACAAACAAAAGGAGGCGGTCCAGCAGTACCGCCTGGCGTCAATCGGATACTCAACCGTTCACGCCCCATCCCACAAATGCATGATGCCACGGTTAATCCGGGGCATCATGCGTATATTGTCTAAACTTGATATCCATAACGAGCGAGAGCGCGGTACTGAGAACTTTGGGTTAGTAACTTGCTGAAGCTGTGGGTTGGTTGTATTCATAAACTCCATATCCGGCGCCGGCGCCGGCGGCGCCAACCGTTCCGCCTAAGACCAACGTATCTGACAACATCATCCCTCCCGCTACGACGCCATTGAACGATATCGAACTCACCGTGACTACCGCTGTGGCTCCTCCCGCCGGTGTAACGCCAGCTTGCACAGTACCTGAAACCAGGATTTTCTGACCTACAAATTTTTGCAAATTATTGCCAATTAGCTGATATTTAACGCCATCTTCACTGGTGACATAGTAATTTCCACGAGCATCCTTGCTCACAATACCCACCACGCCATTGACTTGTCCGGGGGTTGAGCTTGCGCCCGCCGCCTGAATTGCGAATGAAACCACGTGGCCTGTGCGGACGTTCGTTAGCAGAAGGCCTTGTGCGTTGGTAACCCCAAAACTGCCTTTCAGAGCCGCGACTTCAACAGTGTTTCCACTCCTCAGCGAAACCACGCCGCGCGAGCTGGGCTCATTCGGGGTCACACGCAGGCCTTTCGCCTCGAGCTGAAATGAATTGGAAGACCACTCGCTTTCGCCCTGCTGCAACACCAGGCGGTTGCGATACAATGTGCCGCGCGAACTCGTCGACATCGTGACCTCGATGCCCTTGTTTATGCGCAGATCCGCCGTAGCCTGTCCAGTCTCAACTACCGATCCATCGAAGAGCGTGGCGTTGCCCTTGACCAGATAGTTGTCTACGCGCATGTCTCCACGTGCGCTGGCAGTACCAATCGAAACTGTTCCCGCCACTGCGTAGGACAACATGCACGACAACATTGCCGTGATTCGCAGTATTCTCAGCATTTACTGCCCTCTCGACACATTATAGACACCACTCCCTTAATCTGGATAATGGTGTACTCGTCTTCTATACATATACTCCAGATTCGCTCCGCGCGCAAGCGCCTTCTTTAAAATCAATGCTTTACGTAATACATGTGCAATACAGCACAGTCCCGATTCAGGCTGCAAAAGCTTTATCTTGTTGCAGATGAATTAGAGTTTCAGCCTATCGAAACACTATTGCGGTATTGAATGCTGAACCTGGTTTGACAACATTGTTTCAGATGCTATGCTTTTTGATTAGCCATGGTGTTTCTTCTTCACCGCTCCGTCAACATCGCTCTGCGAATGATCGTCGCGGGAGCCTGTTGCCTCGGAATCTGGTGCTCCTGGGAATTCGCTAATGCGGACCTCCTGTTCCAGAAGGACACCGAGGAATCGGTTCGCTCGGCGATTCGTCTGGTGCCCGACGATTGGGAGTACTACATGCGACTTGCCCAGTTAGACCGCGGGCATGCCCGGGAGTTGCTGGACACTTCACTGAGCCTCAATCGCTACGACGCCCAGGCGGATATCGAATTGGGATTGCAATATGAGGCCGAGGGAGACTTTGGCCAAGCCGAGAAGCTGCTGCTGAACGCATATGAGGTTGATCACACATATCTCCCCCGCTGGAGTCTTGCTAACTACTATTTTCGCCGTGACAACATGCCGGCATTTTGGACGTGGGCTCGTAGCGCTGCCGATATGCCGGCCGACGATATTAGGTCGCTCTTCGAGCTGTGCTGGCGCGTTTCGCCCGACCCTGAAAAAATTACAGGGGCAATCTTTAACGAGAAACCGGAACTGATCCGCCAGTACATTGTTTTTTTGCTTGCCAAGGATCAGTTGTCTGCCGTTGCCGGCGTTGCTCCGCGCTTGGTCCGCTCCGGCGAATCGGATACGGACCGGCCGCTGCTGTTCTCCGTTGTAAACAGATTGGTTGACGCCTATGATGCCCCTGCGGCAAATGCGCTGTGGCATTCGATGATTGAGCAGCATTGGATTGTCGCCGACACCACTGTGCCCAACAACCCCAACTTCGCGCGCGAGCCGCTGCCCGTCAGTTTCGATTGGTCCCTTCCGGAGTATCCCGGCCTTCATTCCTGGCCGGGATCTTCCGGCCTGGAAACGGAATTCACTGGAAGACAACCGGAGGAATGCACTGTTGCCGAGCAGGTGGTGGCGCTGACGCCAGGCAACTACACTATGGACTACGCATACCACACCTCTGACATTCCCCCCGGCACGGGTATTCACTGGAAGATTATTGATGCCAAGTCGAATTCGGTCCTCGCGGACTCTCCCGATCTATCCAGCGAAACACTGAAGCATTCAGTGCTGGCATTCTCTGTCTCACCGGACGCTTCCCTCCTCCGGCTGCGACTTGCGTACAAGCGTGCTCTCGGGACCACGCGAATTTCGGGCAGGCTCGTGGTACTATCAACTCAAATTCAGGCTCACCCATAGATAGGACTAGTCCGGCGTGCGGTATTTAGAAATTCGTATATCGAGGCACGTTCGCTGGAGCGATATTTTCCAGCGGGTACGCGAGCGGGAGGCGTTTCGTTGCCGCACATGCCGGATTCGCTTCTTTGATTCGCTATCCTCGAGCGAAACCCTAGGTAGGTGGGCCATCTTGTACGTGCATCTTGACTGCCTTCTGGCTGGTCTCATCCGGCATTCGCGTCATATAGAGAAGCGCGAGCATGGCGAACATCCAGCCCGAGACCGCGGGGCGCGGAAAAGGAAAATCCACGCACGCGTGCAACATGATCGCGACCAGACCCAGCCCCCATGGATTCCTAACGGCTGCCGGGAGACCTGCGGCAAACGGGATCAACACAAGCAGCAAAAAAGGAACGCCGCCGTCAGCGGCAAACTCCGCCCAGTCGTTATGGGTGTGGTTGGCATAAAAAGGAAAATCCTTGATTGCATATCGCTGGTAGACCTCCGGAAATGTCCCCAGACCATAGCCAGTCAGAGGCCGCTGCTTGGCCATGTCTACAGCGGCCACAATAAACTCGCGGCGCACCAGATACGGGTCATTCTGTTGAAAACGCTCCCAGACGCGCTCCCATCCCACCGCAAGAGTGAATGCCGCCGCAAGGACGGGAACCACCACCAGCATTGCCGTCGTTGAGCGCGTGGGCAGGCCAGTCTCCGGATCCCGCAATCTCGCCATCCCAATCGCTACCATGGCCAGCAACTCCGCCGTGCAGAGCGCTGTGCCCGCGCGCGAAGCCGAACCGATTACAGACGCATAGAGAATTCCTCCGGAAAGCGCATACCACCACGATCGCCAGCCCTCGCGAAGGGCCCGCCAAAGGGCTATTGGCAAGGCTAGCTCAATGAATTGCGCGTAGTTGTTGTAGGACGGAAACGTTGCGAAGACATCCGGATATCCGGACGGGATTATCCACAGGACATAGCCCTCAGAGGTAAAAAGCTGTGTGAGGCAGAGCACCGCCATCCCCGTCGCGAAGATGAGAAACGCACTCAGCATGTGCCGCCGCGCAGCCCTGGTGCAACCGATAGTTTGACTTAAAAAAAACACCCCGGCGAGTGCGCCCCAGCGCAGGACTGCTTCGCGGGTCTCGAAGCTGGATGCGGTAGTATGCGCTACGATCTGGAACACGCCCCAGAGAGGGATTACGTACACAAGCCACGCAGCCAGACCGCCGGCAATATGTTCCTTCCCCTTACGAATGCCTACCAGAAGATACACGGCAAGAAGGGCAAAGACGCCAATCTGAAAGGACTGAAGCGCCCAGGCATCCCGCACAAAGACGGTTGCTGTCGAATAAGCAAGCAGCAGAAGCAGACAAACGCCGACCACTACTGGCGTGCGCCGGTTAGGAGTGACTGCCTGGTTATCCAACCCGGCATTCGCGCGAATAGGTACGACTGGCAATGCGATTATTGTATGCCACAGACTTGTTCTATTTGCAAGCATTGAATGTAATCTTTTTAATATCAATGTATTAAACGGCGTCCTCTTCTCACATCGCAACGATGCCTTGCGCAGTATTGCCTCTCTGCCCTTCAGGAGTATGCTGGTTTTGTTAGCATCCCGGTATGCGAGGAGTCTGTATGATTCGGTTGAGTTTTTCCTTCAAGCATTTCATGTTGTTTCTATCTTTAGCGTCTGGCTTGGTTGCCATTTCGGCAAACGCGCTCGATCCATCCCCAGGCTGCAATCCGCGCGCGTTTGGCGCCAAGGGCGACGGAATCAGCAAAGACACAGCCGCAATTCAGGCTGCCATCGATGCGTGTGCAAAGCAAGGCGGCGGCACGGTTCGGCTGATTGCCGGCACATATCTGAGCGCTCCCATTGTGCTCAAAAGCAACATCACGTTACAGCTTGACAAGGGAGCCACGCTGCTCGGTTCCGCCGACCATGCGGACTATCCGCCATTGACCATGTTTCATTTGCCCGACCTTCAGCCGCTGGTTAGCGCCACCAGTGCCGTCCATCTCGCCATCACCGGAGAAGGCGTGATAGACGGCAATGGAGAGAGCTGGTGGCAGGAGGCGCGCAGCGTTAGAAACGCAGGCGTTCTTGGCGCGGGTCATCCGCGGCCCAAGCTCATCATCTTCGACCATTGCCAGCACGTGCGCGTCGAGGGAGTCACCATTCAGAACTCGCCGATGTGGCAACTGGTTCCCTATTACTCGGATGATGTTGTCATTCGCAACATCAGGGTTCTGGCGCCGCCCCGCTCGCCCAACACCGACGCCATCGACCCCTTCTCTTCGTCGCGCGTTGTCATCGATCATGTTTATGCCGACGTGGGAGACGACAACATCGCTATCAAGTCGGGCCCCATCAACTCACCGGGACCGGACGATCCGACGCACGATGTTACGATTACCGATTGCACCTTCATGCACGGGCATGGCCTTTCGATTGGCAGTGAAATTGCCGGTGGCGTGCAGAACGTCCGCGCCGAACGCATTCACTTTGAGGGCACGGACAATGGCATTCGCGTGAAGTCCAACCGCGATCGCGGCAACGATGTGAGCCACCTGGTTTTCCGCAACATCGATATGAAGGACGTGAAGTACGCGCTGGTGATCAGCGAGTATTATCCCAAAATCCTTCCGCCCGAGTCGGAAACAGCGCAACCCGTCACCCGCCTGACCCCGCATTTCCACGACATCGTGCTGGAAAATGTTACCGCGACTGGCAGCACTATGGCGGGAGCGATCGTTGGATTGCCGGAAGCGCCGATTGCTGGCGTCGTTCTACGCAATGTTAAGATCAGCGCCAAAACCGGCCTGACGATAGCCTATGCGGAAGTTACCGGCAAGAACGTGACTGTGCAGGCAGAGACCGGCGAGGCAATTACGAAGCAAGCAGGCGCGAAGGTTACATTGCATTAGTGCCATGACCGCTTGAATTTGTGATGCCAGGAATGTAACGCCGGCCTCCTGGCCGGCTGTTGTGCGGGCGTCCTCGCCCGCACATATCCAGGCACAATTACTTAATCACACGGTCCTAGCTTTAGAACAATGTTTCTTCAAGAAGGAGAGGCTGCGCCGCATGGCACAGCCTCTTTTCAATGGTTGTATTTCCGGCGTCTACACGCCGCTGAACGCGGAAAATCCGCCATCGACCGGAATCACCACGCCGGTCACGAAATCCGAAGCCGGCGACAGCAGCCAAAGCACGCACCCCAGCAGATCCTTGGGATCGCCCAGGCGCCCCATCGGCGTGTGCGCGATAACCGTTTTGCCGCGCGGGGTCCAGTCGCCTGTCTCCTTGTCGGTCATCAGAAAACGGTTTTGATTGGTGAGGAAGAAGCCTGGCGCAATGGCGTTCACGCGAATCCTCGGCGAGTATTCCTGGGCCATATGCACGGCCAGCCATTGCGTAAAGTTACTGACCGCGGCCTTTGCCGCCGAGTAGGCGGGAATGCGGGTCAACGGCCGATAGGCGTTCATGGACGAAATATTCAGAATATTGCCGTATCCCTGCTCCGCCATGATTTTTCCAAAAGCCTGCGAGGGCAGCATCGTGCCCAGAACATTCAGGTCGAAGACCCACCGTATGGCGTCCGGCGGCAGATCGAAGAATTTCAATTCAGCGCTGGTTGTGGCCTGGGGCTTATTGCCTCCCGCGCCGTTGATCAGGCAATCCAGCTTGCCAAAACGGCTCACCACTTCTTTAGCTGTTTGAAATATATTTTCGCGATCAAGCACGTCGCACTTGAAAAGGGAAATCTGCTTTCCGCGCGCTCCCATGCGCTCCACCAACGCCTTGCTGGCATCGATATTAACGTCTAATGACGCAACATTTGCGCCACATCCGACCAGCGCGCAAACAATTTCACCGCCCAGGACTCCGGAGCCTCCGGTGATGGCCACCGTCTTCCCACTGAAGTCGTACATCTTCGTCAGTTCTGCCAGATCGAATACGCATTGACCGCACTCTTGCTTCTGTCCACTTGCCATGTTGCTCTCCTTTTCGTATTTCGTTTCTTCATCCAGATCGAAGGATCATCAAAATCAAACGCTACGCCCAAGAAAGACAGGTGCAATGTGCCGTTTGTAGAGGTTCTCCGTCACGTTCTTCGCAATAACGGCCTCATTGGCTTCCAGCAGGCTGAGATAACGGCGCCCCATCTTGGCCGCAACCTTGAAACCTACATGCAACAACTGGCGCAAACTGGCGTTGTATGCGGCCGCGCCCGGAACATGGCGCAAGGCAGAGGTGTATTGCTCTGAAGTCCAGCCATCTACTTCCGCGGGTGACGGCAGTTTGGCTATGTCGATATCGATGACGGTTGCATAGGGCGCGCAAAGCTCTTCGCGGTGCTGAAATGCCTCGGCATAAATCTCCTTGGCCAGCTTGAGCCCGTCTCCCCCGGCTTCGGCCAAGCCAATCAACTCCTCCAGCCACGTGGTTCCCGCCGTCTTCAGGTGAACGCCAACGTTGAAGCGCTTCATGGTCGCGTGAATCGCGGGATAGATTGAAAATTTATCGCTGCCGGAGTGCACGCTGAGCTTGAGATTACTCGGCAGGCCGAAGTGTTTGACGGCGTAAGCGATGGCCGCAACATCCAACGCAAACTCACGCTCGAATTGCGCCACGTCGCCCACATAGTCCACGCCTTTGTTGAAGCGGCCGCTGAATTTGGGCGCAATGGTCTGCACCGGAATGCCTTCATCGGCGATGGCCGCTAGAATAATCAGCAGCTCAACAGGACTCTGCGCGTTGTCGGTTTCATCCATTGAAACCTCGGGGATAAAGTTCCCTTCCCCCTTGGCGGCTACGATGGTGCGATAGATCTCGCCGGCCTTTTTCACCGCGGTCAGATACTTCTGAGCGGACTGGCGAAGAATCTCGTGCGTAATCTCAAAGTTCTCGCTGACGCCTTCCAGATGGATGTGTCCCAACAGCTCCTTGTGCTTGTCAACGAAGTACTCGATGTCGGATGCGGTCGCGGGCTGGCCGATGAAGTCGGCAACATCGTGCGTGTAAAAGTCGCACGCATCCAGAAACCGGCCAACAGTCTGCAGCGTGATATGGTCGGCATCGCAGAAGTAGGCCAGCTTCCAGCCCAGAGCCTTGACAGCGGCATTGGCGGCGGCGCGCGTCGCGGCCGGCTCGGAGCCGATGATGGCATGCTCGCGGTTCGACTTGTTCCATACAGGAATCACTTCGACGCCGGCCTCAAGCGCCTTGATGCAGGCCTGCAACTGCGCCTTGGCCTGGTGCGCGAAACGGTCTCCGGTTCCAACCGAATACTTGGGAAGTTGTAAATTTTTCTTTTCCATATTCCTCCGAATTAAAAGCGGCTGCTATGCGCCCATAGCCCCAGGCCTGGATTGGAAATGAAGAAAATCTCTTCCCCATCGACCTTGTTTACGCCAAGACTGAGCTTGTTCGGGTCGTAGCGCTTGAGCATCGCGCTCAAATCTCCATAACTAAAGCCGACTCCTTCAACCTCATCTTTGCTGAGATGTCCAGGGCACCAAGTGATTTTAAAGCGCCCCTCCGACGACCCGTGAATCAGATGCGCCGCGGCGCTCAGTTCATTGGCCAGATCGGCATTGGCCTCGACCGCCTTGAGCGTTGCCGGGGTACCGCGATAGCCATATTTGCGGATCAGGCCGTCGATAGTTCTGTCTTCGCCGAATTCCTTGACGGCGGGGGCGAGAACAATCAGCTCCGCTCCGTCGGCCAGTGCCATGCGAGTGCGATAGACGGCCTTATTACCCAGCCAGGTGGAGTGGAACTCTTCGGGATCAAGAAAGACGACAGCTTTCATGATCGGTTTGTCGAGCATCTCGAAGTTGACCTTGAAGCTGAGTTCCGCGGCCTTGCTGAAGCACTCAATGTCATCGCCGATGTACAGGCCGCGCACGGCCAACCCTCCGTCGGTTCTGCGACTCACTACAGTTTGCACATAAACGATGGGCAGGTGCTTCAGGAAGCGATCAGCGGCATAGTTGAGCACGTTGCGCACGGGATTGGCGGCACGGCCCATAATCCGCTCCATCCCATAGACAGCGCCCAGGTAATGGCTGCGATTGATGCCGTCGCGGCCTCCCGTGCCCACCAGAATGTTCTTGTTGTAGTTGGCCATGCCGATCACTTCATGGGGCACAACCTGGCCAATGGAAAGAATCAGGTCAAATCCGCCCCGCGAGATGAGCTTGTTGACCTGCGCCGGGTAGGCATAATTCAGCTTGCCTTCCGATTGCTCGCGGATAAATTCGGCCGGCACCTCGCCCAGGGTCTCGATGTCGGTGCGCCAGTTATGCGCCTTGAAGAGATCGAACGGCATTTCGCCGAACATGGCTGCGACCCGCTCGGGATTCATCGCCACATGCGTTCCCAGCGCGGGCAGAACCGCCTTGAGCTTGTCGTCATAATGCTGCCATGCGTAGCGCGTCAGATCGCCGGCGCGAGAGTGGGCGCGGGTTTGATCGGGCGGCACGGCCAGCACTTTGTTGCGAGGTCCCAGCTTGGCCAGACCCTCCACCAGCAGATCGTTCAACTGCTGAGGAGTCAGATCGGTATCGGCGCTTCCAATTGCGCAGTAGAGGCTCATGCGGTTATATCCACCCTTTTCAGTCCCGGAGCGAGCAGGACGTTGATGATCAGCGAGGCGAGATAAACGCTGGCGGCAATGATAAAGAGGAGCGAATAGCTGCCCGATATTTGCAGGACGTGACCGGCCAATTTCGCAATGAGGACGCCGCCGATGGCTCCGGTCATTGTGCCGATACCGGTAGCCGATCCCACGGCGCTACGCGGGAACATATCCGACGCCGTGGTGAAGAGGTTAGCCGACCAGCCCTGGTGCGCGGCCGCGGCCAGGCTCAGCAGTCCAATTGCGGCCCATTTCCCAAAGTTATCCGCCTGAAGGTAGTTGATTAAAAATATGGGAACAACAAGGCATGCGCAGAGAAGCATGGCCGCAATCCTCGCGCGTGTTGCCGAAAGACCAAGGCGCATGAAGGACGCGGGCAGATAGCCTCCGTAGATGCTGC
>Ga0326728_10008364_pt1 | contig 25784 bp, 16 predicted proteins | sample MB3enrmetagenome_FD_207602 | JGI IMG/M metagenome (GOLD analysis project Ga0326728, IMG submission 207602) | Lab enriched peat soil microbial communities from McLean, Ithaca, NY, United States - MB31MN | ecosystem: Environmental > Terrestrial > Soil > Wetlands > Peat | place: USA: New York... | reverse complement strand
GCAAAAGCTAACGCATGCCTATCCCCGATAAATCTACGCAAGTGACAGTAGATGTGCATCGCATTCAACTCATGCTGAAGTTCGGCGTGTATCACCTTTTTCTCCTTGACCCGCAATATCTTTAGATTGTGGATTATGTCTGTTACTCTCATTTCGATCTCCTTTCCACTTTCATAGTGCAGGTTTCCTTTGCCGGACTTCTCTTGAACGGAGCAGGGGCGGAAATCCCGTCCCCTTGCTCCGTTTTACACGGTTATCCTTGAATGGTTAAATTCCGGGACCCATGTGCTCTGGAACTCGCCTGGCTTTGTCTTGAGGCGAGCAAGAAACCGCGCTTGCATCGATATAGTCGGTGTAGGCGGGCGAAGCGATGCAAGGATAAGGCGTGCCCGTTGGAAAGTTCCCGGTGCGGTCTGCATCTCTGAAACCGTCGCCCGTTGTCGTGTTGAGGGTTTCAGCGAAAACACCGGGGTTGTCGCTGCAGCAAGACCAGATTGCGGCTTTGCCTGTTGAAACTAAGGCCAACGCCATGAACGTCATAACCAGTACACTCGTGATCGCTTTCATTCTTTTCTCCTTTGTTAAAATAGAATCTGCTCTTCACTCTTAATTGCCCACTGTTGACAATCATAAAAGGCAATTAGGATGCCAGACGAGCAACGTGGTCATGAACGCCATATGTGATTAATTCTTAAGTATAATTTCTTATCGATGCGACTCGTCGGGATCGTGCCGTGCATCGTTCACGAAATGTTATGCATTCTTTTGTTATATATCGTCTTTTTATTCAATATCATAAAAACGGAAGTTTAGTTTCCATCCTTAGGTAAGTTGCGCTACTTGTGAGTATTAAAATAAGGAGAATGTTTTTTGGATATCAGAGCTGCCGCAGATTTGTAGTAAGATTCGAATAGATTTGGGACATCTTCAACTGTCGCGGGCTGTTTTTATATTTGCGCCCAAATGGATCCCGAAGATACTGTTCGGGCTTTCAAAATCCCTTTCCGATAGCTTTCCTTTGGTATTTAGGAGCCAAACTGACCTCCTTCAAAATTCAACAAAAGGTTCGACTGAATTAACGCTTCGGATCGGAAAGTATGACCGGGTACCGGCTTCAATGGAATGATAAGCGGCCCTGAGTACAGTGGATCAGCAAGCTCCTTGGAATCGATCCCCGCTCTTTGCGAGAGTTTACGAAACGCCGCTTTGGGTCGGGATATGAACTGAGGGCTCCTGTGGGAAAAAAATGGACTATCCACTCTCATTCTCAACGCCCGTATGTCCCCGCGATGCGATTGAGATCCGCTATGGCAATCTCGTAGCCCATGCGAGCCTGGAGTTCGTCTGCTTCAGCTTTTTTGACAGCAGCAGCAGCTTCATTATATTTTGTGTAGCTGGCGGTGGATGTCTTGATCTGGTCGGAAATCAGGCGCAGCCGTTCCTTTTGAAGTGCGAGAGCCTCCCGGGCGACATCCATCATGCTTTTTGTATTCTCAAGCTTTCTGTATGCCTTGTCCAGCTCGACCGTGATTTCGTCATTCAGCCTGTGAGCATTCTCCTCGGCCTCCGACAGTTGGGCGCTGCGCTCGCCTATGACGGCGCGCCTTTTACCCCAGTCCCAGATGTCCCAGGACATCATGAGGCCAACTGTGCCAACATTTTGCGTAATAGACGACGCACCTTCCTGGTAACAATTGGCGGCGAAAAGAGTTACATCGGGGATGTATTCGTCGACGGCCGCTCTCACTCCATGGTGGGCCTTTACCACCGAGGCTTTGGCGGCTTCAAGCTCGGGGTTGCGGCAAAGCGCCGCCTGGAGGTAGATATCACGACTCTCAACGGCCTCGGAAGGGCCGGGATCAGATAGCTCCATCTGCGTATCAAGCGGCAGCCCCAGCAGTTGGTTCAGTTCGGAATTGAGGTCCGCGATCTGAATATTCGCCGCCAGAAGAGATTGCTTGTTTTGCAGGACAGCGGTGCGGGCCTCAGTTATGCTCACCTCAAGCAGATTCCTGGCGACGACCGCTTTCTCGGCCTCACGCATGCTTTCCTCGGCCGCCTTCAGCCCGGCCTCCGCCCCATCCTTTTGTTTACTGGCCGTGAGAAGGCCGTAGTAGAGTAGGTGCACGGCATAAATGACATCATTTTCTGTCTTTTTTTCGTCAGCCTCCGCCACCTTCTGGTCGGATCGGGCAACCCCGGCGGCTTCATGGATTTTAAGGAGCTGCGTCAAGGGTTGGGCAAGCACCGTACCGTTGATGAAAAACGATGAAGAACCCTGTGTTATAGGGGTCTCTTTGATCGGAAAAGTAAGGCCCGCCAACGGCAACGGAATGTCCACCAGTTGCCGCTCTGAGACGCCCATGTACCAAGAATAGTTGGACAGGTGCGGATAGTAGTCCGCAGAGATGGAATCGACCTTCTTTCCCTTCTCGTCCACTTTGAAGCGGGCAATCTTGAGCGCGGAGTTCTCTTTCAGGGCGAGGTCGACCGCTTCGGTCAGGGTGAGGCGCCTGGTTTCCGCGAAAGCAGGATTCGCAAGCAAAATCAATCCCGCGATGAGAGCCGCTACAGCACCCGAAGTGGGCTTTATCATGCGCGATTTGACTACCACGAACAGCACCGGGACCACGAGCAGGGTGATGAACATGGACCAGATCAGTCCAACGGCGAGAACGCTTGCCAGGGGGCTCCATAAGCCTGACTTGGAAAGGATCATCGGCAGTACTCCGGCGGCTGCGGCCATTGTTGTCAGAAAGATCGGCCGCAGGCGGCGCTCGCCTGCCTCTGTTGCAGCTTTCTCGAGCGAGTGCCCCTCTCGCATCCTCTCATTAGTGTAGTCGATGAGAATTATTGCGTTTCGCACCACGATCCCGCAGAGGGCGATTAGTCCCATGAAGGCGGTAAACCCGAACGGGTTGTGTGTAATTATCAGTCCCAAAACGGCGCCGGGCAGCGCGAGAGGAATCGAGGACATGACGATCAGGGTAGTCGATACTTGCCTGAACTGGAGAAGCAGGATGAGGAAAATGGCGACCAGGCTTATGCCGAGCGCAGTCAGCATCTCGGGCATTGTCTCGTCGGTATTGCTCTTATCCCCTCCGTATTCAATCCTGTACCCCGGCGGGAGCGGCAGCTTTTCAATGCCTGGCCGTGCCGCATCGAGGAGTTCCGATGCATAATGGCCGCTGTCCACGAAGGCTCGAACAGTGAGGGTCCTCACGCCGTTGCGGCGCACGATCCTGCTGGTCTGCCATTCCGGCTCCAGCGTTGAGACGGCGCGAAGCGGCACCCTGGCCTTGGTCACATGAGAGGTTATATAGGTATCGCGCAGGTTCCTGTAAGAGGAGCGGGACGCCTGTGCGAGACGGAGCAGGATGGTGACCGACCTGTCGCCTTCCCAGAACGTGCTCACCGGAAGCCCGTCGAATGCTCCATCCACCATCTTCGATATTGAAGAATTGGTTATTCCGAGTCTGTTTGCCAGTTCCTCATTGACGCTCACGTCGACCATGCAGGACTCGTTGAAATAGTCACGGTGGACGAACTCCGAAAAAGGGACTCGAACGAGCAGTTCCTCCACCTGCGAGCCGATGCGTTCTAATTCCCGGATGTCCTCACCTACGATCCGCACCTCGACAGGGGCCTCCAAGGACATTCCCTGCTGCATTTCCTTCACGATGACCATCGCTTCCGGGGCCACCGAGGCAAAGGATTTCCGGAGATCGCTCACCAATGCCGGGGTTTCCTTTGCGGAGCGGGTGTTTACGATGAACTGCCCGTATGCGGCATCCGGCTGCTGGGGGTTGACATTGTAGTAAAACCTCGGCGCGCTCTGGCCGACAAAGGCTGCAAAGTGCTCTATCTCTTTCCTCCCCTTCATGTACGCTTCTATGCGGCGCATCACTGCGTCCGTCTCCTCGATCCGCGTGCCCTGGGCCGTCCATACGTCGACCACGAACTGATTGCGCTCTGCCGAAGGAAAGAACTGCTGGGACACTATTCTGAAGAGGACTACCCCGATCACGATGGCGCCTGCCCCCAAAACCATGGCCGGGACCTTATGGCGCATGAAAAAGCCGATAACCACCCTGTAGCCGGCCTGTAGGAGGTTCAAGAAATTGAACTTCTCCTTGCCCGGGGTGGCTGTGCCCTTTTCTTGGTCGTGGAGCCCCTTTTTGACCAAAAACCGACAAAAAATCGGTGTCGGCATGACGGCCACAATTGTCGACACAATCAGGGCTATGGCGACTGTTATCGGAAGAGCAAAGATGAACTCGCCAGCCGATCCCGTAAGTATCACCAGGGGCAGGAAAGAAAAGATGATGGCCGCGGTTGCGGCAAGGACCGGAACGATCACTTCGGAAACGCAGCGCCAGGCCGCCTCCTCTATCGGGACCTTGCGGTCGAGAAGATCGACGTAATTGTCGACAATGACGATTGCATTGTCCACGACGATCCCGAGGACCACTATGAGGGCCGCGATGGAGACCTGATGCAGCGCGACGCCGATGGCGTTCATTGCCCCGAGGGTAATTAATATACTTATTGGAATGGCGAGCGCCGCGATCACCGCTACCCGGATGGGCAGCAGGATTATCGTGACTAATATAACAGCGGCTATGGCCACCATGAATTCATGGCTCAGATGCGTGATGCGTTCCTTGACGACCTCAGGCTGATTGGCGATGAGATCGATCCGGACATCCGGCGGCAGCAGAGCGTTGAGGCGGTTAAAGATATCCCGGATACTTTCGCCGAGTTCGACGATATTTTTTCCCTTCTGCATTTCAACGGACAAAAGCAGGCTCGGCTCGCCGTCGTAGCGGACCATGAACGTCGGGTCCTGGTATCGCCGCTCAACCTCGGCAAAGTCGCGGATATAGACGGGTTGGCCCGTTCGGGAGACGTCCACCAGAACATTCCTGATCTCTTCTTCCGTATTGAACAGGCCGGTGGTGCGCAGGGGAATTTTTGTGTGGTCCGCCTCGAAATGGCCGGAACTCTCGATGATGTTGCGCTGCCTGAGGGCCTGGATCACGTTAAGCGGGTCCGCGAAATACTGAGAAATGCGTTCCAGGTCGCCCGTTATCCAGATTTGCTCGCCTTGTTCGCCATACATGGCCAGCTTGCCCACCTCGCGAATCGTTCGCAGTTCATCCTGTATTGTGTCCACGTAGTCACGCAATTCGCGATAGCCATAGCGCTTGCCGTGAATCGCGAGAAGCATCGCCACCGTGTCGCCGAAATCGGAATTGACGATAGGGCCTCGGACACCCTCGGGCAGCTCGGTTAAGCGGGCCTCGTTCATCTCGTGGCGGATTTTGGCCCAGATGACGTCGGAGTTCTTTACGTTGCTTTCAAGTTCTACATTAATGATTACCAGACCGGGGCGGCTGGTTGAATAAGTTTTCTCCTTGCGGATTTCCGGAAATTTGAAAATGTGTTTTTCCAGGGTTTTTGTTACCTGCTTTTCGACCTGTTCGGAGGTTGCGCCCGGGTAGAGCGCGATCACCAGGCCGGTGCGAATAGTAATGGTGGGGTCTTCCGTGCGCGGCATGTGGAGGAAAGAATAAATTCCGACCGCAACGGCCATGGCGGTTAGGATCAAGGTAACTGTCGGGTAACGAAGAGAAAACTTCACCGGGTCCATTAACGCACCTCGTTTTTTCCAGGCAGGGTTTGCGGCCCTCCAGGGGCGGTTTCATCCACCAATGAGACGATGGTTCCGTCCCGGAGCTTGTCCTGGCCTGCAAAGACCACGGCCTCATCCCCTGAAAGGCCGCTTTTGATCGCAATTTCCCGGCCGTAAACGACTCCCGTTTCGACCCGCTTCGAATAGACGCGTCCCTGCTCAGGGTAGTACACAAAGACAATCGTCGCCCCCTGCGGGTCCCGCAAGATGGTCTCGGCCGGAAGGGTCATCAGGTCGAGGACCCTGTCCCCCTGAATCCTGGCCTCCGCAATCATCCCTACCCGGAGGATATGGGCTGGATTGGACACCGCAATCCGCGTCATGTATGTTCGTGTATTCTGGTCCGCCGAGACATTGATGACCAGCACTTTCCCCTCGAACGATTCCGTCGGAAGAGCCGGGATCGTGACAGAAGCCGTCTGCCCGACCCTGACCAGATGAATGTCGGTCTCCGGCACGCCGACATTGATCTCCACGGGATCGAGCTTCACGATTTCGAAAACAGGGAGCCCGGAGCTTGCAGTCTGGCCCGGTTCGATGGACCGCCTTGAAATAAAACCGGCGGCTGGGGCATAAAGCGATGCATCGCTAAGGCGCTTTTGAGCAAGCTTCTGATTTGCAACCGCTTGATCCACCAGCTGTTTGGCGCTCAGATAGGCCGCCTTGAATTTTTCAAAGTCGTTTTCCGCGAGACTCCTTGACTCATAGAGAAATTTCATCCTGGCGTATTCGTCTTTGCTGCGATCAAGGGCGACTTTTGCCTGTCCGACCTGTGCGGATGCGGCCTGAAGCGACAGCTTATAGTCTAGCGGGTCGATAACCGCCACAAGTTGTCCCTTTCCAACGTAATCGCCCTCCCGAGGCGCCACTTCGATCACCTTCCCCGAGACCAGAAAAGAAACCTGGACCGGTGCGTCAGGCGATACGACCGTACCGCTCACCGAAACGAATTCGCGCGCTTGCACGTGCCGCACCTTTCCCGTTTTGATCGGTATCGCATTGACGGCCGGCTGCTCCGCACTTTTACCCTGGGAACAGGAGGTCAGCACAACAAGGGTTAAAACGAAACTAACGGCTGATAAGAATCGCATTGCACCGGGTGCCCTCATTAGATTTCCTCCACTTCAACTTTCCATGACAACCTTTAGTGATGCTTCTTGCCGGCGAATCATGGCCCCCCGCCATAATTGCGCGACCGCTGTCTTCAGTTCCGTGCTGAATCCGCGGCGAAAAGTCGCCAGGGTGGGGTCGTCGAGGACCTTTTTCATTTCATCCGGAATGTCCATCATTATCCAAAGACCTATGGTCAGAGTCCATGTATGGAGCAAGAGATCGGCTCCTTTGCTTCGCATCAGACACCCTAAACGCTGCTCAAGCAAAGCTCCGGCTTTGGATAGGCTGGCGCCGACATTCCTGTCCAGACGCCGAAACGGCTCGATTGGCATGTCTTCCCTAAACATGCTGTTGAGAACAGATGAGAGCCGCACCACATCCGGTACTTCAGCAATAAGTTTCGCGTATTGAGTCGCAAAAGAGTCAGGCGCAAATTCCGGGCGAGGATCGATGGATTCGATAATAGGCAGCAGTCTGGCGATAAGCTCCAGGAAGGCGGTTTCGAGAAGGGCGACAAAGATCTCTTCTTTACTCCGGAACCACAGGTAGACGGCTCCCTTCGCGATCCCCGCAGCTTTCGCGATATTAGACACGGTGGGGAGCATCCCCTGTTCACGATAAAGACGAAGCGCGGCGTCCAACAGAGCCGCGCGCCGGCTGAAGCGCTCTGCCTGGCTTAATGCGGGTCTGGCCATTTAAGTTCTGCTCCTGCTTTTGAGATTTCTTATCAGGGAAAAGGGAGTTTTCACACGCATGCCTTTGAGTAAGAAGTTTTTGGAGGAAGCCGGCATGGAGAACACGCCGGCCCTGCTACTTTGCCATCCTGCTCATTTTCTTTGTTACTGGTGCAGTTTGATCGCTCGAAATGCTTACGCCCAGGATCTCTTCCAGCTTTCTGAACCTGGCCTGCTGTGAATCCTCCAGCTTGCCGGTTCTTGCAGTGGCGATTCTGTGAACAAATTCAAGCGCCGGAGCACGCTCGTCCGGATCGGGCAGCAGTTTTGGCAAAGCGTTTATTGCCCGCTCCTCATCCATAAGCAGAACAAACCATTGCCTTTTAAAGGCTTGTTTCACCTGTGCGAGCGTCGGTCGTTTGTCGGCGGGAGCCTGGCGGATGAGCTGCTGAACCAGGCGGAAGGGACGCTCGTCCACCACCTGGATGTCGCGGTGCTGGTAAAGCGCCATCCGAACAACAGCGTCGAGCGGTTCACCCTGTTCAATAAAGGACTCGTTCTCCAGCTTCTTTAGACGCTTCAATTCATTGCGGAGCCAGTCTTCGTATTCTGGCGCCCCCTGTTGCGCGCCGATGCCTGAAAGTCCAACCATTGAAGACACCCGGGGCGTTTCGTAAATCGATTTAAAAATGCGCTCGCACCATGTGTCTCGAAAATCACGGTAGGCATCGAGTAAATTCGTAATTTCTTCCGAGACCTGCTTTTCGATCTCGAGAAAGGGGTTATCGGAAGAAACCGGTTTGCGCTGTTCGCGAACCATTTCCGCGACCGCCTTGAACGGCCACATAGCAGGATTGAGATCGGAACACATATAGCGCTGCAAGCGTTCCGGCTGCAGCGTGCGCGACCAGCGGGCGGTCAGTGCATTTGACATCGCCTGCACCCAGGGTGAGAGGAAAGTGTCATAAAGACCCTGGTTTATTTCGGCGACTCTCTTTACGACTTCGAAAGCCCGTTCGTGAGCGCGCCCGTCTCCAAGGGCGAGGATGTCCTCGACCTCGCGCATTTCGAACCTGATCAAGTATCTCCCATCGGTCAACTCAAGATGGGGCATGTCGGGTTTGGTGTCCTCTATTTTGGCTTCATAGAGCCCCGGCGGCAGCGCATCTATCAAGTCAATTACGCTGATTAGCTCCGTATGCTCCCGGTCGGCCACTTTGGCCGAAACGAAAATCCCGAGATGGCCGATCTCCTCATGCAGGCAATATATAATTGTCTGCTCGTGCGCGCGGATCTCGTCCACACTCTTGTAGAGGTCCGGAATCCAGTTCAGGGCCTGTTGCGGCGGAGTGATGTTGTCGCCCCAGGAAGCGAATACAACAATCGGCGAGCGAATGTTGTAAAGATTGACGGTGGTCTTCCCATCGGCCGAGGTAACCTGGTTTGAGGAGAGCCTGTTGCCAACGAAGAGGTTCTGTACAATCCATTCCATTTCTTGCTTGTTGTGGAAAAAGTATCCGCCCCACCATTTTTCGAAATCGAGAAAGCGCTCGGGCTCGGTGTCTATTTTCGAGTAAAGGTTGTATTGTTTGCCCCAAAAGGTGTTCGAGGGATTAAGGTTTTCGAAATTCCGGACGAGGTAACAGCCGTCAAAGATGCCGTTTCCAATATCGCTTGCAAAAGAAGAAAGCCATGACCCGCCAAGGAGCCCCCCGGTGTAGCGCATGGGATTTTTGCCTTCCACACCCGCCCAGTATGCGACTGGAGATCCCGCGAGCAGAATCGGGCCGAACAGGTCGGGCGCCACAGCCGCGAGGATCATCAGCGCCCAGCCTCCCTGGCAGTTACCGATGACGAACGGCTTACCTTCAACATGGGGATGCAAATCGTTAACCTTCTCAAGGAATACCCCCTCGGCTCTTGCAACCGATTCAATCGTCTGTCCCGCGCATGGTTCGGGGGAAAATGTTATGAAGTAACAAGGGTGCCCTGCGCGAAGGGCTATACCGATTTCACTTTGCATCTTAGATCCGCCGATACCCGGTCCATGCCCCGCCCTTGGGTCGATCACCACAAGCGGGCGCTTCACAGGGTCGGTGGGATACTCATCGGGGGGAACGATTCGAACAAGCGCATAGTTGGCGGGGTGTTCCAGAGTGCGTCCATCCACCACCATTTCATGCTTGAACACCAGGACAGGCGGCTTTCCTTTCTTTTCATGTTCGATAAAGATATTGCCGCGTCGTCGCATCACATCCCAGAACAGTAAACTACGCTGCCAGGAGTCAACCAGGTATGAAACGGCTTGGCTGCCTAGGTCGGAGGTCGGCCATTGCCGAAGATGATTCTTTGATGCCGTGGCTGAAGCTTCAGCGGAAACAGAGGGGGGTTTGGTTTCTTTTGTCATGGCATTCTCCTGTCGTGCAAGATGTTTGAATAAATACAGGACATACCGGTTGAGCACTTGAAAGCGGTGTACTGCAGGCCGAAACTCCCTGGTGGTAGTTTTTTGACCTTTGGTCAACAAATATCCACAAATTTCACCCGTGGTCAATAAAAAAATGAGATCCTCATTCACAAAATTCTCCGAAGGGGCGCCGCCGGGGAAAGGGCAACAATCTTATCGGAATTGATGGCAATTTCGGTCGATCCGTTATTCAGGGTTACGCGTCCCGCAACTGCAGATCGGAGTTCATCCACTCCATCTTGCAGGCTCTCTATTCCGCCGCCTTCACTGCTGAATCGAAAAGCTGAGCAGTTTAACAGGCCCCATAAATTCCCGGCTGAAGAACCGGACCGGTGGCAATCGCGGTTCAAGCATCGATCTGGTGCATTGTCGGAACATTCATAGCTCTTTCACAGACTGTTTCGACTTCAACGCTCTCCCAACTGCGGATGACCTTACCATTCTCTTTTTTTCATTTGGCGCGAAGCTGCTTCTTATTTAAAGACCGTTTTTCACTCAATTTATAAATGTCAGTTGATGGGAAATCTTTACCAGGACTCCCCTGTGCAGAGATTTGGGTGCACATTTGCCGTCAAACGGTTTTTCTTCAATCGCCTTGTCGAACGCAGTAATTCTTGTTAGAAGTTGAGGGGGCATAGAGGACCTCCTTCCAGTAAGCTAAACAACATGTCTTCATCCTTTGGAGCATCTGGGTCTCTTCTTCAGTGGCCTCGAGTTCCGGTCGCTCAGCGACAAGTTCTTCTATCTTATCGAGGACCTTCAGAATGCGCCTGAGCTCTTCCGGTGTCCCTGGCAATGCGGGAAGAGTGGCATGGGGACCTAACGATGAAGAGTTATCATCGCGAGAATGCCCATTACTATTGGGCCAAACGATATCAAAATGAGTGCTGCTGGAATTGTTGCAACCTCCCTTTTGATTGTGAACCCTGCCTTTCTCTAGAACGACATATCAAAATCAGTTACTATGACTTTCTGCCGCTCCTCCATCTTGTTATCTCCTCTTTGTAAGGCCCAAGAGGTTTCCACAGGCATTCAATATTGCCGATTAATGTTTGCTCGAAGGTCATTGTTGTTTCGTCTTCGGAATGGTGAACAGAAAATTCGGGTTTCACCTCTATCTCCCGGTATCCGCCGCACAGTTAGCTGTTATGCTTCTATGAGGCTGGGCGACAACTGTTCCCATACGGTCACCATACCGTCGTTCCATTTGGTAAGTTGGGCTGTTCCGTCCTGAGAGATTACCACCGTCACGACATCGTGCAAAGCGTTGCATAAACTGTAAGCCGAATGATGCCGGGAGCCTACGCCGCCCGTCAGCTCCTTTCGAATTTCGGATCCCTCGTGGTCCAAAGCTAGTGCTACTTCATCGACGCGCTCCAGCTTGCCGGATATTTCAGCTCCAAACCCGATCACTTCCAGTCTCTGCGTTATCACTACGGCGCCGTCCACCTGCGTCATGCCTGCTACCAGATGAGCCCACTCGAACACTGATTCATCCAACCTGTAAAGAGTTTGATTTTTACTGGTCAGGTATTCTGTCCAGCCTACCTCCCTTTCCTGGTTTTCAGACGAGCCGTAAAATTCCGCCAGCGCATCCGCCACTTTCACGATCAGGGTGCGAAATCGTCTGCGCGGTTCTTCGTCAAAGAATCTGTATTTAAGTTTTACGTAAGGGTTCTCCGAGAAGAACTCTTCTTTGAGATCATCGGGAATGCAAATCAAGGTGCCGCCATGCCTATAGGAACGAATCTTGCCTATGACTCTCATGAAGGCCTGTTTTTTTACTGTTCCAAAGAAATCAGGACCTATTGCCGCCCAGGGTTTTTTCGCACGCTCTCGAGCCTCCCTGTGCAACGCAAGTTCCTCATCGACAATGGAGCCGAAGTCTGAACGGATCCACATCGAATCAAAAACCGCCATGGAAGGGGCGACGATTTTTCCGGAATTAAGCGTGGCGATCTCGGCGGATCCGTTGTTTACGGTTATGCGACCCGGATTTGTAACGTTTATTACGAGAGAGTCGGGAAGAGGTTGGAACCGCTTTCCTCCTCCATGAAGACTCTGGACCCACCGCGGTCCGGAATGTATAATTCCCCAGATCGATAATCCGCTTTTTCCATCGTACCACGATCCTATCAGGGAATCATAGAAGTCTACGGATGGCGAGAGCTTCCGCAGTTCGCGCTCAGTACATGGCAGCGGATCACTGAATAAAAGCCTGTGATGGCCGGTCGGCGGCCCCTGGTCGGGCGGAAACCGGTCAGGTGCGAGGAAGATGAGCCGAAACCTTACCGGCCGCTCCTCATCGCGAAGCAGACTCGCCTGGTAACAAACCGAAATTAAATGCTCCAACTCGGTGCGACCCGGCAATGACGCACGTTCCAGGTCTCGCCCCGGTTGCCAATGTTCCAGGATGAAGGAGGCAAGATCCCTCGGGTAAGCTTTCCTTTGGTATTTAGGAGCCAAACTGACCTCCTTTCCAATTAACGAAGGCGATGCAGGGTCCATCTAAATCTCTCAAAAAAGATTCGATTCCGTTGCCTAAGCAGGATCAGGAATCGACAATAAGGGGGAGATAAGTCCTTCCTCCGTTTTCGTTGAAGTCGATTGCAGCAGCCTGATGACGGCAACGGCGAGTTCCCGGTAAAGAGCAAGACTTTCCAGGTAAGCTGCATCTGCGCCTCGATCCATATGGCCGGATGCAAAGTGTTCAAGGGCGCTTATCGTGTCATCGACGTCAATTGAGAGCGCTGCCTCCTGACCTTGCACGGCCTTCGCCAGCGCGGTGAGGGCCGATGCCGTTTCTGTATCCAGCCGTGTCAACGATTCCAGTATGCATTCGGGGAGTGCGGTCCTCTCTTTCTGGTGGCGAGCAATCGCCAATAACACGAGAAAGATGCTCTGAGCATCTGCTGCCAGTCGCTCCACTCTCCCCGGATCAGCCTCTATTTCGAACTTCGAGGATTCGATGAAGCTCTGCAAATCCGCCACCTGCTGCGAAATGAGCTCTCGCAGCTCCTCTGCATTCCTGCCGCTTGCGGCCCCCTTGCCAGCGCACGCGAGCGCCAGTTCCGCAAGAGAGCGCAGTACGTCGGCAAGCCGTTCACGCATCCGAGTTGCAGCCGATACGGGCCACAGATAGTGCTCTACTAGGCCTAACACAGTGAGGCCGAGGAAGACTCCGATAAGGCGGTCGCGGAGGACGATGACACTTACGGGTGGACCGAAGCGCCCGCTCTGGAAGACGGATTTGTAGAAGGTCAACCCCATCTGGTAGCCGAAGTAGGAGATGCGGGGAGATCCGAAGTTTACCCACGCGGCGACGGCGGTCCCGGCGCCAAATACGGTCCAGAAGCCTCCGATGGTATCCACGTTTGGAAACAGGTACATCAAAGCGAATAAACCCATAGCTCCACCGACGGCGGCGGCGCTGAATCGGAGAAGACCTTTCTGGTTGCTGGCGCCAATGGTTGAGAGCGACACGACAAAGCAGGTAATCAGGCTGGTATAGATGCCCGGGTAATCGAACCCGATGAAGAGCACGTAACAGATCATCGCGGCCAGAGCACCCTTGATCGCAAACCGTAAATGAGCCGGATTGTTAAAAGCGTCCGGCACAAACAGGCTAAATTTTGGTTCAGGGGTGAGGCGCAGTTGGCCGAATTCCTCTGCGGAAAATGCCATAGCAATCTGGTCCAGTGTCCGTTCCATGTCCACCAGCAAAGGGACCGGACCGGGTTTTCGCTCGTCGGTCAACGCCGGGCGCTCGCGTGGCGAAGGCAAACGTAACTCATCGAGCGCCCGGCACGCCCATTCGCATCCGTCCGCCACTCGCGCAAGCAGATCGCGAGGCAGCAATGCGGCGTATTCTGCCGGGAGCTTTGTCAAGGCAACGCCGGCAGTCACCAGCCGGTCCGTCAGGGTGATAATTGCGGATATCCCATCCCGCCGTTCACGCGCCTGCGGGTTAGTCAGCGCCGCGCTCTTCAGAAGCGCGAGGGGCCTCGACATGCCGGCCGTTGCAAGCTGATTCAGCAAGGCCGTCGGCTGTTCGATAGATTCGTTCTCCGCGAAATTCCCAAGGAGACTTTCAACAGCTCGAAGCCTGGTGTTAAGCTCTCGCCTCAGCAACGTCAGGGGATCGCCTTTAGACAACAACATCTGTACGCAGATGTTGACCGAAAGTCCGACAGTCATGCACGTCCAGCACCAGAGAATAAAATAGACCATCTGCTCCGGCTGAGGAATTAAGTCCGGAAGGGCCAGGACGAGGCACCCTGGAAGGCCGATAGCCGAGCCAAGACCCGGGATTGATATGGTGCTTTTGAGGAATAATCCCCCTGTCAGAAACATGGCGAATAAACAGATGCGAAGCCATGGAAGATCTACGCAAATTTCAAGAGCCAGAAAGGCCGCTGTTATGCCGAGCGTGGCGCCGAGGCAGCCCAGAACCGTTGCCAGGAGGGTGCCGGCCGTGTCCTCAACCGTAGTGAGATACATGACAATCATAACAATCAATGCATGTGGAATCCGGTGCGTCAAGACCGGAATCGTTGCAATAATGCAGGCAAGGGTGAGGCGGAGGGTGGCCTCACCTCGTCCGGGCGTGGGCGCGAGTTCACGGCGCAGGAAGTCGGGGAGTGCCGAGAGGGTCATTGATCTGCCTCGCGAAAAGAACCCCTTATAGTTGCAACTGCCGAAGCCCCCAGGCGGAAGGAGTCATCGGGATTTTCCACCTTGATTCGCACCGGAAAGCGAGCGGCCAGGCGGATCCAGTCAAGCGCCCGCTCAACCCTCGGCAGACCGTTGACGCTGGTCCCGTTTTCGGGGAGCACCGCCCAGCCGAGCCCAACCACCACGCCTTGAAAGTGCTTGCCGGGTCTTGACTGCAAATAAAGGCTCACCGGCGTCCCCTCACGGACGTGCCGGAGCTGTGTCTCGCGGAAGTTGGCTACAACATACCAAGTGTTCGTATTGATGAGCGTAAACACCTCCTGGCCGGTGCGGGCATAGGCGCCGTTTGAAATATTCTTGTTGACGACCAAGCCGGTGAAGGGAGCGTAAACACGACAATAGCTCAGATCGAGTTCAGCGGCGTGCACAGCAGCCTCCGCAGCGGCTATCCTGGCGTTTATGCCATCGATTTGGCCTATGGCGTCCTCGGCGCGTAATCTTTCGCTGCGGGCTTGCAGGAGGGCTGCCCGGGATGCTTCGTGTTGGGCGCGCGTGGATACCAGCGCGGCCACCGCTGCGCTCTTCCGGGCTTGTGCTTCATCCAGCGCAGCCTGCGCGGAAGCCCGCATAGTTCGAGCTTCCTCCACGCGGTCTTCCGTCACGAAATTCTGAGGCAGCAGTGGTTCGAGGCGCTTCAGGTGACCGGCGGCATGCTGCAATTGCGCTTTCAGTCGCGCGATCTCAGCGTCGGCCGCAACCGGATCCATCTCTCGACGCCTGACCTCGGCGGCCGATGCGTTGAGTTGCGCCTGGGCCCGGGACACGGCGACTACGGCGGCCTCGTATCCATTCGTGAGAGCGTCGACTTCTTTACGCGTCAGAGCCAGCGTGGCCCTGGCGCGCTCCAGCGCGACTTCGTAAGGTCGCGGATCGATCACGAAGAGAAGGTCCCCCTCGTGCACCAGTTGGTTGTCCTGCACATAAAGTTCTTCAATGTGGCCGTTCACCTGCGGCGCTATCCCGACAAAATCGGCTCGAACGGTGGCGTCGTCTGTTTGAGGCTCAAATTCCCACTGAAGCAGCGCTAAAATCACAGCGATTATTGCGGCACAGATAATTCCAGTTCCCAACGCCCGCCCGACAATTCGACGGGTGTTGGAGGATGATAAAGATTGGTTGTCACCCATACCGTCAACCTCTGAAAAAGATCGTCCACAAAACAAGCGTGACGCAAAGGGCAAGACTCGGATAGACCAGCATTCGCGGGCCTATGTAGGGATCGATCCCGGTGCGGACAAAGAGGCGGTGTCCGAGCAGGGCGGCAATGATGCCTATCACGCCGCAAAGCATCCAGGAAGGGAATAACGAACCTATAAGATTGATCTGAGGTCCCATCATGCCTACTTCAAGTCTCAAGGCAGTCGTTCCGGTTTATCTGATTGGGATGTCCCTGTCGAAAACGCGAGCGCCGCCGAAGAATTGAGAAGCTGGAGCTTTGTATCAACTTGGATAAACCGTGCGTGGGTCAGTTCTCGCCGTGCCGCCAGGAGATCAATCAGCGTACTGAGTCCATTACGATAGGATTGCAGTGTCGTGTCGAACGATTTTTGGGAGGCGTCCACAAGTGCTGCTGCCACATCGAGGCGGCGCACAGTCAGCCTGAAATCCGTATATGCTTTCCACACTTCACGAATTGCCCTGTCACGGGCTTTTGTCACCTCGTCTTCCGCGGCGCGGCGTTCGGCTTCGGCCAGTTCCACTCGTCGCCGCTTTGCTCCGCCCTCAAAGATTTTCCATTCAAGGGCAAGCCCTATCCCGTAGCTCGGCTCGCTGGCATTGAACGACCCATTTAACCCGGTCGCAAAACCGGAGACTCTGGTCCGACCGGCGAGCATTCCGGCATCGGAAAACATAGAGAGAGTTGGATAGTAAGCTGCACGGGCGTGCCGCACTTCCGCTTCCTTCGCCCGCAAAACCGCTACCTTCGCAATAAGGTCCGGCCGATTTACCAGAGCCCTATCGATCACCTTGTCTGCCGATTCTTCCAAAGCCGCCGGTGGAGGCAAGGCAGAGAAGTCCGTGACCTTGATCGGGGTAGTCGGCGGGATCCCGATGCTCTCTGCAAGCGCTACCTGGGCATCGCGTTCGGTCGCCAGCACGTCTTCAAGATCGAAGGCGGCCTGTGCCTCCTGCTGTCTCGCCAGAGAAACCTCCGAAACAGTCGCCAACCCATTCCTCGCTTGTGCCTCTGCCGATTCCCGGACTGCCCTAGCTGACTGGAGCGACGTTTGAGCGACTGCGATTTTGGAAAGCAGGCTGGTGAGCCCGAAATATGCCCGTTGGACATTGAAGATTACTTCCTGGTGCTTGCGATTGAAGCTGAGGTTGGATGCCAGGAGCCCCTCTTTGGCTGCATCCCGTAACGTTCCTCGACGGCCGAAATCAAGCAGCAGCCATTGCAGTTTTAAAGTAGGGACAACTTGCTCGAAATCGACACGATAGAAACCGCTTGGGGCGAGAACCTGTGATACCGGGACCGGCGCACTCTGGTAACCCCCGAGGGCCGACAGCGTAAGCATTGGAAAATATTCACTCTCCACCAATCCCACCTTGATCGCCGCCTGGCGTGCTCCTTCCCACGCGATTCGCGTTTCCGGATTCACACTTTCAGCTATGTCGATGAGTTCAACAAGGCTGTAACGTTTTTCGGGATCGATGGGCGATAGCTCCGTTAATTCGAGCCGGTTCGTGTAGCTGGTAAGATCGGGCGCACGCCAAGTCTCGCCGGGGTTTGGCGCCACCTGCCGGTCCAGCCGCTCGGGCAATTCGCGATCCATTCGCTCAGCCGCCGAGGGTCCGGCCAGACCTTCCTGGGCTGCTGCGTGACCTGCCTGCGAGCATAGCAGGGCGCTAATACCAAACAGCAAAAAAAACAGGTGGATCCTCTTCATAGTGGCCGCTCGGTGATGAGAATTCGAATGTCGATGATCTTTCATAGCTGCGGTCACTAACGCTGTCAAGGTCTTTCAAAGACGAAGCGCCTGCCGGGCATTGGTGGTGCTCCTTAAGTTTGTCTTTCATTCTCTTTGGGAATAGTGAACACGAAATTTGAACCGGTCTGAGCGGCTTCATACCAAATTTCGCCTCCGTGATTGCGTATTATCTCGCGCACCAGATACAGTCCAAGGCCCGTTCCGGCGGCGGAACTTTCCGTAATGTCGCCAATGCGGCTGAACTTTGTGAAAAGCTTGTCGCGAAACTCCTCCGGAATTGGTTTCCCGCTGTTATAAACGTTCAAACGATAGTGCCGGCCCTGGTCTTCGTAGCCGAAGAAAATCGTACATTCTTTGCCGCCGTATTGAATGGCGTTTCTGACAAGGTTCCGATATAGGCTCCTGAACCATCTGCGGGCAGCATGAATGGTAACTGCCCCTGAATGGATAGTGTCAGCAGATTTTTCAATGGTAATTCCCCTGGACAGGATCTCCTCGGCCAGTTCTTCCAAGACAGGATCGATAATATCCTGTCTCAGATCAAGCACCTCTTTTTGGACCTCGCCACATCCATCTATGACGGCAGCCTCGGCCAAATGATCCTCAACGATGCCGCTGAGCCGGAGCGTATACTTGAGCAAACTTTTCAGCTTGTTGCAAACACTCTCTTCCATACTTCCAAATCTGCCTCGGATCGTGAGTTCCAGAGCGGCTTCCAATGCAACGAGCGGCCCCCTGACATCATGCGACAGCATCATGAGCGTGCGCTTAAGATCTCGAACGCACTGTTCATTTTCTTTGAACGTCCTCTGCAACTCCAAGTTTTCGGACATGTCCCGGATAATGCCATGACAAGTAAAAGTTTCAGCAGGTTCTGCACTTATGTTTGCCGAGATGCCCGCCGGGAAACGGCTTCCATCCCTCCTCCGCAATCCCACAAGCACACCGCGGACGGAACCCTGCGTCTCGACCCGTTTACGGAAAAGACGCCATTCTTCTGCATCTCGAAAAAGCGATGCCAGCGAGCCAATCCGGCACATTTCGTTCTGGCTGGCATAACGAAACATTCGAACTCCAGCCTCATTGACATCGATGAGACGCCAATCGCCGGTCGCGGTGAAAAACATCTCGGGAAAGCCTTCGAAAAACTCTTTATTCCATGAACCCGCGGAACCGTTAGTCTCCTCTTTCTCGCTCTGCAACAGCGCCTGCATCAGTTCTCCTCCATATCCGGATAAGACAAGTTTTAGCGAGGCCGACAAGCATAAGCTCCTTTCAACTGCTCAACTGTTTTCACCTCAACCCACCTGGACCGCGTGATAAAGTTCTAACGAATCTCTAGAGGGATTCTTCACGGCGCCTCCGAATCGGCGTTGGAGCTGAATGTGTCCATGCCCTAACGCCAAACATGCGATGCCTCCCCACGCAGAACGTGTATTCTCTCATCCTTGACAACCGGCGCCGGAGCTTTCACAAAAGACAAAATTGCAGGAACAATGCACAAAGCGGCCAGAAGAACGCAAATGCTTCCTGCCCAGGCCACGAAACCCAGACTGAAAATCCCCATGTGATTGGATATCATCAACACGCCAAAACCGATAGTGGTGGTCATTGCTGCGAGGATAACCCCTTTGCCTGTACTGAAAGGAAGGCATCCATATCTTGTCCCGCCTTCTCGCCATCTCTGAATGATTATGACTCCGTATTCCACGCCGGCCCCGACCACGAGCGGCATGAATATGCTGTTTGCGAGATTGAAATCGAATCCGGTGGCCCCCATTATGCCGACTGTCCAGATCGTTCCCACGACGAGCGGGATTAGAGATATAAGCAAAAGAGGCAGACTTCCAAATGTGAATGCAAGAAGCAGCGAGATCGCCAGCAGTGCATAGATCGAAGCGTCGATCGAAGCTTTTTTGAAGGCCGAGGCGAAAACATAGAAATTGACAGGATCGCCCAGGACGTCAGGATTAACCGACTGGATATCGTTAACAAAGCGCGTTAACGCTCCTTCCTGCCAGATTGACTCTTTCGGATAAATCCTGATGACGTATTTACCGTCCTGGTAGAACTGATCTCTCAGCTGCGGCGGAATGTCCTGGATGGTCATTGGAGAAGCTGAAGAAGAGCTCTCCCTGATAAGGGTCCATTGCTCCACTACGTCATGCGTGAAACGCCGGCCGTATTCGAAAAGCCTTTGGTTGGCCGTCGGTGAATCGTCAATGGACCTTACAATCCTGTCTATCAATTCTTTGACTCTAACCATTTGGGCCACCAGCGGCCTGGAAGCCCCCCATTTCTCGGCTTGTTCGTCCTGCATTTTGAACCTGATCCTCTGCAGGACTTCAATCAGTTCACCCTTGTAGGAGGAACAGCCCGTTCCCCCCGGGCTGTCATGAGGGAGATCGGGTCCCGATTCCGCTGTGATTATATTGGAATTTGCAGCACAGCTTCCCAGGGCTGCTTGTACAACGGATGATTTCAGCTCGGGGATAAGGAGGGCGATTGACTTCAAAACGGGTATTTTCTTTTCCTGCTTCTCGGGAAGAAGCGAGAATATACTGTCTACTTCCGATACGGTCTTCAATTCGCCGAATTTCGCCGATTCCCCCTTTGCTTGCTCAGGTGAGTCGGTGACTAGCGCTGCCGAGAGAATCGAGCGGTCGGAATTTTCAACCAGAACTTTTTCCCAGTAAACGGATTCTGCATTTTTGGACTGCAGGCGCAACGGATTTAGATCGAACTGCACGCGGGACGCCATGATGAAACCCGCGATGCATAAGACCAGAGCGGTGGCGAGGACGGCTCGCACACGCCCGGGCCCCAGCCGGAGCAAATACTTTCTTCCCTTGCCGGCGGACGGCCTTGCCTGCGGCTTACCTAAGGCAAGATATTGACTCAATGCGGGCAGCACGGTGAAGTCAGCCAGAATGATAAAAAGAATTCCCATCCCGGTGATCATCCCGAGTTCCATCAATCCCCGGAAGCCGGTAAGTATGTAAGGAAGAAAGGAAAATGCGGTGCTAACGCCGGCAAGCATTATCCCGGGGCCAGACTTCTCAGTGACTCGTTTTATAATGGAGGTGCGGCTGCCGTCAGTGAGGTCTCTTTCCTCCTCGAATCTGGCAAACCAATGGATGGCGTAATCGACCCCCAGACCGCAGAGCATGGGGGCAAAGACGATGGAAAGAATATTCAAGTGACCAATGAAGAGAGCCGTCCAGCCAAATGTCCAGCAAAGACCGACGAAGAGAGACACTGCGATAATCAAAGGATGGCTGAAGCCTCGAAGGAATAATACCATTACCAGCACGACGCCCAACAGCGACAGCCAGGTCGCCTTGGTCATGTCCGCCAACGCGGTGTTCATTTCATCGTTGTTAAGAGCGTCCTGACCCGTAACGCCCGCTTCACAGTCAGCGAAGTCCGACGCCTTCAGTTCCTCAATATGGCGCCGCAAACGGGTCAGCGCCCTCTGGGTCTTGCTGACCTCTCCGGAAACTTTACTGGGCATGACGGCGGCTATCAGTAACTTCTTCTTGCCTTCCCAAAGATAGCCGGCTTTTTCCAGGTTCCACTCGCCGCTTTTGAAAAATGCAGACCAGGGGGAAACATACTTTGGTGATCCGGAAAGGTAATTTGAAAATCCGTCCAGAACCCTTATCAAAAATTCGAGGTCGAGAGGCTTCGTCTCTTTGGCGCCGTCTTTCGAGGCCGGCTCATCGAGAAAGCCGGTAAAGAATTCGCCGACCATCCTGGAGGCCATGTCCTGATTTACCAGTTTGAAAAAGTTGAGCAGGTCGGGGTTGTCTGCCATCGAGTGGACCTGCGAAGCATTTTTTCCCAGTGTGTCCCTGATGCCGACAAGGTCCCGTTCATTGAGGTAATAGAGAATCCATTTCTTGAATTCATCCGGGTTTATTCGATAGAAAACGTCCTGAAAATGTCCGTGATCTGCCTGGATTTTTGAAACGATGGCGTTCATGAACTCGATGGCCCGGTCCTGTGTTGGGCCTCGGACGACCAAGGCGAAGGTCGTTTTATTGTGAAAATTGAATTTATCCAGGAATTCGGACTTGGCTATCAAGGGATGCTTTGGTGAAATGAGTTGGAGCTGGTCGGTGCACACTTGCAGTCGAGCGTAGGCGAGCCAGAGGGAGGCGATTACGCTCAGCAGTGCAACCGCCAGAATGAAGCGTGGCCTGGAAATAACAATGGCCGTCAGGGTTTTCAAAAATCTAGCAAGCAGATTCATTCTTATCCTTGTCTAAGATCTGAAACAATATGGTTCTGCGAAGAGTTCTCATTGAAATGCCTCAGTGAGATTCATCCACCTTCTGGTGAAGTCTTACCAGAAGAGAGTCGAACGATTCATTAGTCAGAATGGAACTGAACTGACTTCGGTAGTTATCGACAAAGCTGATTCCCTCAACTGCCACGTCATATACTCTCCACTGCTCTCCATCTCGGTGAAGCCTGTATTCGATAGAGATGTTATCGTTGCCTTGGGATAGAATATGCGCCTTGACGAGTGCATAGTCTCCGTCCAGCTTTTGATAATCGTAAAAGACCTGTTCGTTCGAACCCGTGTAGTTCTCTATCCGGCTGATATAGGTATTGAACAGGAGCTGTTTAAAAAGCCTGGTGAATTCCTCGCACTTATCGGAGGGTTGCTCCTTCCAGCGGCGGCCCAGAGATCTTTTGGCCATTTCCTCGAAGCTGAAGTACTCGCTCACTACAGCCAGAATTTCGCCCTTCCTCTGACGCAAAGAGGGCGTCTGTCCCGTTTGCGAATCATGCAAAATCCTCAAGGCTTTTTCCGTCCCGCTTTGTATGAGCGCCATCGGGTCTTGTTGCGCCCGGGCAGCGGAGCAAATCAATTGTGGGGCCTCTGCGCTGGAGCTCGCAAGCGCGCCGGAGAAAGTGGTTGGCCCCGAGAAGCTTGCGACCAGCAACAGGACCACCCGTAACTTACCTTTATTGAATCGACGCGACACTCTTTGCCTGTTCGAGAATATCTTCGAGTTTTTCAGCATGTGGTTACCTCCGCGAGTCGTTCTCTTTTTAATGTATTCCTTCCTGTTCGTATCGCTCTAGCCGAACCCCTTGCAGCCACTATCTCAGATGGCCTCCGCTGAGATTCTGCCCGCAGTGAGCTCTTCATGCTCCGCCCATGTCGTGTGGTTTATCAGTCCAAGGTCTCCGAGCGCCTCCCTTAGAGCTCTGCCCAAAACGCTCTCCGACCCCGGATCGGACTTCCACTGTAGCTGAATACTGATGTCGGTCGCATAAGCAGCGTTGGAATACACGGCGACTTTCATCAATTGGTCGACGGCAATAGATTGAAAAGTTTCTGAGCAGAGCTCGAGAACTTTTGCAGCTTCAATCGGGCCGGCTGTGCGAATATTTATCGTTTCAAGGTACGTCATGTCCGTGCTCCTTTGTCATCCTTGGTCTGCAAAGTCTGAACTCCCTAATAATCGATGAGGCTGCGTTATCCGGCCCGGGTTTTCGGGGTAGGGGAGGGTGCAGACAATTTGAGGGGGTCACCCTAGAGAATAGACCGATGCACGCAGCCTCGCTCGGAAATTAGAGCCATATCCGTGCCAACACATTTTACGTTTTATTTGCAGCTAGTTAGCAAAGCCTTAACATTTGGATGTGCGAAATGTGATAGATTTTTCGTTAGATTACACAATTTTGCTGAATGACGTGAGAACTATGTCATATTGTTAGGGCAGCGGAAGCTCGAATGGAGCGGGGGATTGCAGCAAAATTTCGGCTATGCGCCTCGGATGCATCAACCGTGTTCCGAGTGTGGATTTGCCGCTGATACTGCTTGGTGGTCTCCATCATTGCCGGGTGATTATCCGAGCCAACTTTCGCCTGCTTCCGAGCAGGCGTTTTAACTCTCTACGTTCTTCATCCGTAAGGCAAATCGGGTAATGTCGGTAATGTCTGCTCATTGGCGCTGTTTTCTCAGGGAGACAACATCACAATTAACCGGATTTTCAATGGACCGGTTCAATACCGTATTATGATGTCTTGCTGCGAGTCGGCCTCATGCAGGGCTGCGCCTAAGTGCGCCGGTTCCGTCCCGGAAAGGAGGCAAACTCGGCCTGAAATTAGGCCATATTTATGCCAGACTATTTTCTAATTTGATTCCGCATACATGAGGGACCGGGTCTAGGTATGATTGTTAAAAATCATAGATTTTTTGTCAAATAGCGTTTATTTACTGCATATCGTGAGTTTGTTTCCCCCGAAATGGATAGGTGGAGGATAGTGGCGAGATGAGGATAGATAGGAATGAGTTTTTCCGGAATGCCACGCTGCAAATCTGCAGCAGTCTCGACAGTGGAACGGCCCTGTTAAATTTTCTTATGTTTATTCGGGAATTTATGCCGGTCTCCGTGGTGTATGTCGCTTTATTTGAAAGAAATACATGGAATCTAAGGGATTCCCTTATCGTCGATCATGCCGGGAACATACAAAACGTGCGTGCTGCTTCGATTCCGAAGGAAGCAGTCCGGGAAATGGAATCCATTGCGCAGGCAGTTGACATTACTATCTGGGCCCCGGGCGACCATCCGGCAGTAGCGAAGGCCTTTAGCCCTTATATTGACCTTCACAACCATTATCGTCTTGGCATGAAGATCACTCTGGAGACCGGCTTCTATGCCATTTTCAGTTTGGTGGCGGAAGGAAACACGAGTTTCACGAAGGAGCATCTCGATCTGGTCTCTCTTTTGAGGGAACCCTTGTCGATTGCCGTCTCCAATGGAATGCGCTACCGCGAAGTGGTGGATCTCAAAGATATCGTCGATGCCGAAAACAGGGAGCTTAACAGGCAGTTGCGGCTTTTGCCGGGTGATGAAATAATCGGAGCTGAGTACGGTCTCAAAGCATCACTGGAGATGGTGAGGGAGGTGGCGCCGCTCAACAGTCCTGTCGTCCTGCTCGGGGAGACAGGTGTTGGCAAGGAAGTCATTGCGGATGCAATTCATCACACCTCGCCCAGAAAAGATGGTCCGTTAGTCAAGGTGAACTGCGGCGGCATCCCTGAGAATCTTATCGATAGTGAACTCTTCGGGCATGAGAGAGGCGCTTTTACCGGAGCCATAGCTCAAAAAAGAGGACATTTCGAGCGGGCGGATCGAGGAACTATTTTTCTCGATGAAATTGGCGAGCTGCCGGTCCAGGCTCAGGTCAGACTGCTGCGTGTGCTCCAGCAGAAAGAGATCATGAGGGTGGGCGGTACAAAGACTATCACGGTAGACGTCCGCGTTGTCGCCGCAACCCACAGAGATATTGAAGAACTGGTCCGGACAGGTGCATTTCGGGAGGATTTATGGTTTAGGCTCAATGTATTCCCTATCGTGATCCCTCCTTTGCGGAACCGCAAAGAGGACATGCCAGCCCTGATTCATCACTTTATTAAAAAGAAGTCAAAAGAGCTCAAAATCTACCCCGCACCTGCAATTTCCATCGAAGAGGTGGAGCGCCTGAAGGCCTATCACTGGCCCGGCAACGTGCGAGAGCTGGAGAACCTGATAGAGCGCGAGCTTATCCATACGAGGGGTAAGGGAAAAAGTGGGCCGATTAAATTCGAACATTTCGAAATACAAGGGAAGTCTGGAGAATCAGATATAGACCACTTCACGGGCCAAAAATTACTTACGCTCGAAGAGGTTGTGCAGCGGCACATAAGCCAGGCGCTGCAAACTTGCAACGGAAGAATAAGCGGTCCGATGGGGGCGGCCCAACTTCTCGGCATCAATTCCAACACTCTCAGAAGCAGAATGAGAAAGTTAGGCATTCCGTTTAAGTATTCTTAGAACGAATTCTTCGACGAGAACATCAATCGGAATAATACGTGAACACCAGCATACATCCATCCGCGCCCCACTTCGGGGTTGGTTGCCACTCGAAAAGCCTTCCGGTCCAATCCGAAGACCTCGTAGTTTCTATGGATTGTGAGGCCGCGTATTGGTTTCCGTAAACGAAGGTAACCCGATTGCCGTTTTGGTCGGTTGCATTCACTACTCCCGTCCAACAAGAGGTTGCCTTCCATGCTCCCTGAAATCTCCTGCCGTCGCCACAGGTTCCAAAACACTCGCCTTCCAGCCCTGCGCAGTCGAATGTATCTTGAGCAATGGTGGTAGGCC
>Ga0326728_10008361_pt1 | contig 25792 bp, 17 predicted proteins | sample MB3enrmetagenome_FD_207602 | JGI IMG/M metagenome (GOLD analysis project Ga0326728, IMG submission 207602) | Lab enriched peat soil microbial communities from McLean, Ithaca, NY, United States - MB31MN | ecosystem: Environmental > Terrestrial > Soil > Wetlands > Peat | place: USA: New York... | reverse complement strand
GAGAAGCTGTGAAAGAATTGAAAATCGTCAGAAATCGCTTGCGCAAGTCGTTGATTATCAACGGACACATTTTGTGTTTTAAGCCTTTTGCCAATTTTTTCACAGCTCCCGAGGCATTACGGCGGTGTCGTCGAACCCGTTGACATCCCGTCGCCCGCCATGCTAATAATGACCGTGATCGAGCCATTATGAGTTCGTTCTTAAATCAGCATGTTCTGGTGTTGAACCGCCTCTGGCAGGCGGTCAATATCTGCACCGCCCGGCGCGCCCTCGCGCTCCTTTTCGAGGGCCATGCCCAGGTGGTCCTGAGCGATGACGACGGCGCCTTCCAGACTTTCAGTTTCAATCAATGGCGCGATTTTTCCGCGCAGGAGCCACACGGGGAAACCATCGCCACCGTCTCCTTCAAAATCCGCGTGCCGCGGGTGATCTTGCTCGTGATGTTCGACCGCCTTCCCAAAAAGGAAGTCAAGTTCACCCGACACAACATTTTCGAGCGGGACCGCAACACCTGCCAGTATTGCGGCCAGGTTTTCGAGCGCAAGGACTTGAATCTGGATCACGTCATTCCGCGGGACCGCGGCGGGCCGACCTCGTGGGAAAATATCGTTTGTTCATGCATCCACTGCAACACGCAAAAGGCCAACCGCACGCCCCAGGAAGCCGACCTGCACCTGGTCCGCAAACCGAAACGGCCCAAATGGCGTCCCTTTGTCCAGGTCAATCTGGGCCTGCCGCACCACGACAGTTGGAAGCATTTCCTGGATGTGGCCTATTGGAACGTGGAGTTGGGCGAGGACGTGGGGTGAGGGTGCCAGGAAACCGCATGGCGCCGTGATGCAGTGATGGGGTGATGGAACTTTAAAGATTAGGAAACCTTCTGCCGGGCGGACTCGATCATTTCCCAGAACTTGGGATTTTCCTGCAAGGCCTGGTCCTCGCCGGTGGGCAGACTGGATCGGAAGAGGAAATCTTTGAGCGTGTTGCGGCTGAGGATGCGGTGAACGACGACGCCCAGTTCATGCCGCTCAAAATAGACCCGGTAATCGCCCAGCCGAAAGCGGTGCAGCGTCTTGCCCTCGCGCTCCAGCTTGCCGAAATGCTGCAGATCGCGGATGAGGACTTCCTGCGGCAATCCGCGAAATTCACCCAGAATATGCAGTTGCAATTCGCGCGGCATCTTCGCCAATTCCGCCGCGCTGACGGGGTTGAAAATGATCTGAAATTGCAGCATGGGAGAGAAGTTAAGGAAATCTGAAAGCCCGCCCCTTTTATTGTCATGGCATCGGCGGCATGGGAGGCACAATGCGGGTTGAAATTGTGGCAGGCGGCGTGGAATTCGGCGGCGTGCCTCCCGTCGGAGCATTACCGAAAGTGGTGGGGACGGAAGTACTGGGCGGCGCCGTGGGTCCCGCAGTTCTGATCCCGCTCCCGACGGTGTTCGGTGCAATGGGGGCAACTGACGTGTTGATATTTGGCTGGAGCAAGGCCGCGGGGTTTATCGGCCCTCCGCCGATTGGGGGGCCTCCACCCTGCACGTTGATGTTACCGCGAGTTGGGGAGACTAAGGTGCGGCCGAGGTTTATGCCGGTGCCGCCGTCGTAAGTTGTGGCCGCTGCCGCAGGTTGTGCCTGCGCGCCGGGCAGTTGGACCCCCGGGCTTCCCGCAAGCTGCCGAAATCCGGACAGAGCGGGCGCACCCGGGGCGGGGGGGCCTTTCTTTTCAAAGCCGTTGTCTTTCATGTTCAGCACGACGCGCGTGCCTGAATTCATGATCTCAACTTCATCCCCACTGGGATCAATTCTTATCACCTGCACCGGACCCGACGTTTCCCCCTCCGCCAAGCCGGGCAGGTAGGTGGTTGTCTCTTGCTTCTTGGCGTCCTTGGACTTGACCGCAAAATGCGCACGCATTTTACCTTGAAGGCCCGTCGTGCCGCTGAAGATAACCTCCGGCAGGTCCGGCCCCGGCGCCGCTGGCGGCGCGGTTGGAATCGGGGCCGGGTTCAGGCCAAAGGCGTTGCGTGAAACGATCACCGCGTATGGAAAGGAGTTGTTGGCGTCTCCCGCCGGGGCGGCAGGCTCGGCAGGAGAAATGGCCTCAATGGCGGAACAGAGTCCGCAGCCGCCAAGCACCATGGCTCCACAGACCAAGCTGGACCAAGTCATATTTGAACTCACGCGCATACTATATCGCTTCACCAAGAAAAACACCACCGAAAAATTAAAGTTGCGGTCCCCTCGTCAGAGGGCTTTCTCATGGTAAGGCTGGCGGGAGCGGAAAACTCCGAGGAGTTCGAGGTTGCGGGCGGCCAGGTCTTGAGCGGTTTTTTGATCCGCCGGATCATGCGATTTTCCGGCCAGCTCCAGCGCCAAGTCGTGGGCCTGCTGCGCGGCGGCCACCGCTTCATCAAAGCGCCCGGCTTCGGCATAGGCGGCGGCCAGGGTGCCGATAAACAAGGGCTGCTGGCGGTGATCCAGTTCGCAGGCGCGCGCCGCCAGTTTCACGGCTTCTGCGCCATCGCGGAGTTCGGAAGACGGGCTGGCGGCCAGGATCCAGGCGAGGTTGTTCAAAACCGCGGAATCTGGCGCGGAGGGCGGGACGTTCTTAGCCAAGCGGTAATGCGAGATGGCCTCGGTTGTTTTGCCTTGTCTGGCCAGGGCGATGGCCAATTGGAGGCGGGCCTCGGGATACTGAGGGGCCAGGCGCAAGGCCTCGGTGAACTGGGCACACGCCTCCTCCGGCCTGCCCAGTTTCGCCAGCGCCCGCCCCAGCCCGCAATGGGCTTCTTCGGGAACCACCGGGTCGGTAGCCAGGACTTGGGCGAATTGCAGCTCGGCTTCGGCAGGGAGATTCTGCCCCAGCAACGCCTTGGCATAAAAGAGCCGGGCATAGTTGGATGCAGGGTTAATCCGGAGGGCGGTCGCCAGCTCCCTGGCGGCCTCATCGAATTTGCCTTGGAGCAGCAGCACCTGGCCCAGAACACCGTGAGACAGTTCGTAGTTTGGGTTAAGGCGAAGCGCCTTGTCACATTCGACGCGGGCGCGATCCAGTTGGCCCTGGGCCAGGAAATAGGCGGCATAACAGCTCTGCGCGATGAAATTATCCGGATCCACTTCCAGGTTGTGGGCGAAAAGGGTTCCGCCGTTTCGCCAATACTCAAGCTGTTGGCCCGTCAGAAGGGCGCAAGCGACCAACGCCACCCAAGTCAACCCTCCCAGAACAACCGATCCCTGCCGCCAACCGCGGACCAGATCCCAAGCTCCCCAGATGAACAGGACAAACAAGCCAATGGAAGGGATGTAGGTATAACGGTCGGCCATGGACTGCGCCCCCACCCGCACCAGGCCGATCACGGGAACAAGGGTTCCCAAAAACCAAAGCCAGCCCAGAAGCAAATAGGGCCGGGTTTTCCAAAGGCGAACCGCCACGGCGGAGACAGTGATTAGGAACAGGAAAGCCGCCGCGATTTGCCAAGTCTCCCAGCGAACCTCGAAAGGATATAGCGCGACCAGGTTCTTGGGCCAAATCGTCTTGGCCGCGTAGAGGAAATAGCTCACGGCGGCGTTGCCCAGCCTGGCCAGGAGCGGAAGACTGGTCAGGGACAAAGCGTTTGTGCCGGCAGCATGCACCGCCAGAACGGAAAAGACGATGGAAAGAACAATGAATGGGATTTTCTCAATCAACAGCCGCAAGACGGCGGGGCGAGACTCTGTCGAGCCGTGATTGGATTTAGGATTGAGATTAAGATTAGGATTGAGATTAAGATTAGGATTAAGATTAGGATTGAGATTAAGATTAGGATTAAGATTAAGATTAGGATTAAGAGGGGCCAATTGCAGCCGGCCCAAGGGCCACCAATCGAGCAACAACAAGACAAACGGGAGCGTCACCAGCATCGGCTTGGCCATCAAGCCCAAGGCGAAGAAGGCCAAAGCCAGCGCATAAAAGGTTTTGCATTTTGCATTTTGCATTTTGCATTCTTCCGCATAGCGGACATAGGCCCACAACGTCAGCATCCAAAACACCGTGCATAACACGTCCTTGCGCTCGGAGAGCCAGGCCACCGACTCGACATGCAAGGGGTGCCAGGCAAAGAGCGCCGCCACCATGGCGCTGCGCCAAAACGCCCGGGTCATCCGGCGCAGCAGAAGGAACAGCAGCACCGCGCTCAGAATGTGCAGGGCCAGATTGGTGGCGTGAAGCCCTCCCAGCCACCCGTGATACAACTGACAATCGAGCATGTAAGACAGCCAGGTCAGCGGATGCCACATAGCGGCGTAGTTGGTGACAAAACACCAGCGCAAGCCCTCCCAAGTGAAACCGCCATTCACATGGGAATTGTTGATGAGGTAAGTCAAATCGTCCAGCGTCACAAAATCGAAGGTCACGACGGGCCAAAAGAGGAGCGCGGCGCCGATGGCCAAAGCCAGACAAACCAGCGGTGTCCGAAGTTTTTCGTTGCCGATCATGGGGATGAATTCCCTTCATGGTAGGGCTGGTGGGCGCGGTAGAGCGCGAGCAATTGAAGGTTCCGGGCGGCAATATCCGTTTTGCCCTGGGCCAGCGCCAAATCATGCGCCTGCTGCGCAGTCGCAACCGCTTCATCATAGCGCCCGGCTTCGGCAAAAGAGGCGGCCAGAGTTCCCAGGAAAAACGGTTCCTGGCGGCGGGTCAGTTCACAGAGATGTGAGGCTAAACGGACAGCTTCCGGGCCGTCACGATTTTCAGGACGGGGATCGGTGGCTAACAGCCAGGCCAGGTTGTTCAAGGTGTCGTCTCGGTCAGGTTGCGCCGCCAGGGCGGCGCGATAATGGGAAATGGCGGCGCTGGTCTGGTGTTGCATGGCCAGTGCGACTGCGAATTGATGATGGGCATCGGGGTAATTCGGGGCCAGGCGCAACGCTTCGTTAAATTGAGCACAAGCCTGGTCAAGCTTGCCTTGCCCGCCCAGGGCCTCGCCTAAAATGCAATGAGCCTCGGGATTGGTGGCGTCAGCCGCCAAAACGACTGAGATATGGCTGGCAGCTTCAGCAGGAAAGTTCCGCATGAGGGAGATTCTTGCAAGAACAAGATGAGCGCGGTAATCTTTGGGGTTAAGACGAAGGGCGGCATTGAGTTCTGGGATGGCCCCGTCATATCTGCGTTCAAGAAAGAGGACCAGGCCCAGAAGGTAATGCGCTGAGGGGTCATTTGGAGATAAGTGAAGGGCCGTCTTGCACTCCGCTTCTGCCTTGTCCAGTTGCTGATCATCACAGAGGAAGGCCGCATAATTGGCGTGGGCCATTGGGTTGTCCGGGGTGACCGCGATGTTGTGCAGGAATAAAGTCTCGCTGTCCTTCCAGTACTTAAGCTGATTGCGGCTCAGAAGGAAACAAGCGGCCAAAGCCGCAACGGCGGCGGTCGCAAGGATGGCGCGTCCGTTTTGCCATCCAATAACCAGATCGCAAAGGTACCAGCAAACCATCACAAAAATCCCGACCGAGGGGAGATAGGTGTAGCGGTCGGCGATGGGTTGCGCTCCCACTTGGACCAGGCCAATGACGGGAACGAGGACCCCGAGGTAAAAAAGCCATCCGGCCAGGCAGTAGGGCCGCGTCTTCCAGGCACGCAGGGCCACTATCGAAAAGACCACGAGGAAAAGGCCGGAGAGGAGAGTTTTCCCGCCCATCTTGTCGAAATTAAAAGGATATACGACCACCAGGTCGTGGGGCCAAATCATCTTCTCAACGTAGTGAGAATAGGAAACGAGCCCATCGGCCAGACGGGTGCCCAGGGGCAAACGTTCCAGGGAAACCATGCTGCCGCCCGCGGTGTGGAGCGTGATCACGCAGGCGATGACCGCCATGACCAGGAATGGAATCTTTTCCATCAATAGCCGCAAAGCGGCAGGACGAGGCTGGGCAGGGCGGGACTTGGCAGGGCGAGACTCCTTGTCCTCCATAGGCTTGGCGACGGAGGATGTCGAGCCGTGACTGTTCTTCGGATTAGGATTAGGATTAAGATTACGATTAAGATTAGGAGGATTCATTTGCATCCGTCCCAACGGCCACCAATCAAACAAGAGCAGGACGAAAGGAAGAGTCACGAGCATCGGCTTGGCCATCAAGCCCAGGGCGAAGAAGACCAAAGCCAGGACATATAGAATTTTGAATTTTGAATTTTGAATTTTGAATTCTTCGGCATAGCGGACATAAGCCCAAACGGTAAGCATCCAGAAGAAGGTGCTCAGGACATCCTTGCGCTCGGCAATCCAGGCGACGGATTCGACGTGCAAGGGGTGCCAGGCAAAAAGGGCCGCCACCATGGCGCTGCGCCAAAAAGCGCCGGTCATGCGGCGCAAGATGATGAAAAGGAGGAGGGAATTGAGAACATGCAGGACAACACTGGTGGCATGATGACCGCCAGCCCACATCCCGAACAACTGGCAATCAAGCATGTGCGAGATCCAGGTCAGGGGGTGCCACAGACTGGCATAAGTTGTCTGGAAACACCAAACCAGTGATTGCCGGCTAAAGTGTCTGATGTGGAAATTGTTGACGACGTAGAGGATGTCGTCCAAGTTGATGAATTTGAAGCCCAGGACAGGGGCATAAAGGAGCGCGGCGCCAATGGCCAAAGCCAGACAAACCAGCCACGTCCGAAGTTTTTCTTTGCCAGTCATCGGGATGAGTTTGCTTCACGATAGGGCTGGTGGGCGCGGTAGAGCGCGAGCAATTCAATGTCTTTGGCGGCCATATCCGGTTTGTTCTGGGCCAGCGCAAGGTCATGGGCCTTTTGGGCGGCGGCGATGGCTTGGTCAAAGTGGCCGGCCTCGGCATAAGCGGCCGAGAGGGCTTGCAGGGGCACGGGCTGTTGCTCGAGGGTCAAGGAGCAGGCGCGGGTGGCCAGGCGCACGGCCTCATTGCCATCGCGCAATTCCGCATGCGGATCGGTGGCCAGAATCCAGGCAAGGTTGCTCAAGACATTCCGGTATTCAGGTTGCATACGCAGCAGCGCCTCGTACTGCGAAATGGCCTCATGGGTCTTATGTTGCCTGGCCAGGGCGATGGCCAATTGATAGCGCGTGTCGAGGTATTGCGGAGCGAAGCGCAACGCCTCCTCAAATTGTGTTACCGCCTCGTCCAGCCTTCCCTGCATGGCCAGCGCATTGCCCAAGCCGGTGCGCACATCCGGGTTGGCGGGGTCGAACGGGAGAGCGGCCCGGAAATGTTGCTCGGCTTGCTCCGGCAAATTGCGCGCCAGCCCAAGGCCGCCCAGTATATAGTGGGTGGCATGACGCGAGGGGTCCAAACGCAGCGAGGTTTCCAGTTCGGCGGCGGCATCTTCGAGTTGGCCCTCGCTGAACAATACCGTGCCAAGCATGAAATGCGCCCCGGCAAAATCGGGGAAGATACGCAGCGCCTCCACGCACCGGAGACGCGCCTTTTCGTATTCATTGTGGTCCCGCAAATATGCGGCGTCGTTGACCATGGCCATATAGTTCCCGGGTGTCACGTCAACGGCGTGAGAGAAAAGGGCGCCGCCATTTTTCCAGTATTGAAGCTGGGCACTCGTGGTAATAAGACAGGCGGCGACCGCAGCCGTCCCAAGCGCTCCAAGAAGCAGCCGGCGAAAGGGCCACGCGGCCGACAGATCATGGACATCCCAGCAGAGAATCAGCAGCAATCCAACGCAGGGAATGTAAGTATAGCGGTCGGCCATGGCTTGCGAACCGATTTGTACCAGATTAATGACAGGCACCAAGGTTCCCAGATACCAAAGCCAGCCGACCAACCAGTAAGGGCGTGATCCCCTCAGGCGATACGCCGTCACAGAAACAACGCCTGTAAACAGGCAGGCCCAGACGACATCCCACCCCAATCCGTGATACTGCAAGGGATAAATGGCCGCCAGCTTGGCCGGCCAAACCGTTTTTTCAACATATTTGTAATAGGCCCCGATGGCATCCATCACGCGAAGCGAAAGGGGAACATGGGCCAGGGACTGGATGGCGCCGCGCTGCGCGAGCATGGTCAAAATACAGGCGGCCAGGGAAAGCATGAAAAATGGAACTTTTTCCATCAACAGCGGCCAGACGACAAAGCGAGACCCGGCAGGGCGAGACTCCCTGTCTTCCATAGGCTTGGCGACGGAGGACGTCGAGCCGTCACTGGTCTTGGGATAAAGATTAGGATTAAGATTAGGATTAAGATTAGGATTAAGATTAAGATTAGGATTAAGATCAGGAGCGGGAGGGGCCAATTGCAGCCGGCGCAACGGCCACCAATCGAGCAGCAACAAGACAAACGGCAGCGTCACCAGCATCGGCTTGGCCATCAAGCCCAAGGCGAAAAAGAACAGCGCCAGCCCGTAGAACATTTTGCATTTTGCATTTTGCATTTTGCATTCTTCCGCGTAGCGGATGTAGGCCCACAACGTCAGCATCCAAAACGCCGCGCATAACACATCCTTGCGCTCGGAAATCCAGGCGACCGACTCGACGCGGAGCGGGTGCCAGGCGAAGAGGGCGGCCACCAGGGCCGCGCGCCAAAAGGCCTTCGTCGTCCGATGCAGGATCAGAAAGAGGAGCATCGCACTGAGGGCATGAAGAAGAACATTGGTGGCGTGGTGGCCGCCGGGCGAAAGGCCAAACAACTGACAATCCAGCATGTGGGACATCCACGTCAGCGGGTGCCAGTTGCCGGCATAACCGACATTAAATGACCAGGCGAGGCCGGCCGCATTCAGGCCCCGATTGATGTGAAAATTGTTGATGAGATAATCCGGGTCGTCATAATTGACGAAATCGAAATGGAGCACGGGCACGTAAAGAAGCGCCGTGCCCAGGGCCAGCGCAAAGCAGACCAGAACTTTTCGGAGATTATCTTTGGCCATCACGCAATGAGCTTAACAGAATCAAATCCAGGAAGAAAGGCCAGGAAGAAAGGCCTTGGCCCGCAGATTGACGCAGATTAACGCAGATAGGGAGAGGAGGAATTCTGAGTTTTTCATCTGCGTTCATCTGCGTGATCGGCGGGCAAACCTCTTCGTTCCCGGGTGATCTGGGAGCAACTCCTCCGGTGGAGTGGTAGCGCGTACGGGAATCGCACCCGTCTTTCAGCCTTGAGAGGGCCGTGTCCTAACTGATAGACGAACGCGCCTTTTGTCCCGGTATCGTATGGCAAGGGACGCCGGATGTCAACATGGACAAAAGAAGGAAAATGTCCTGAATTTGGGAGCGCGATCGTCCCGATCGCCGTGGGGCGCGTCTCGCGCCCCACTCCTTCCCGGATTCGCTCCTATGGATTCTTCCTCGGATTTGCCCGCGCTTAAAGAAAACAGGCCGGAATGTGTTTGGCAGGACGCCAAACACCGCGTGCGGGACGCACGCGCTCCCCTGAATCGCCTTTGCTCGATCAGATCCACTGAAAACGTTGACGAAGCCAAAAAAAGAGCCGCCCTTGCCGGGGCGGCTCGTGAGATGAATGCAATCTAACTTACTTCTTGCGGCGGCGGGCGAGGAAGGCGCAGGCGCCCATCACGCCGAGAGCAATCGTGCTCGGTTCAGGAACCTGCTGCAAGCTGAAGCTCTGCAGTGAGGCCATGTTTCCAGCAGAAGTCGCGGCCGTTGGCGCACCATTCAGAGCAGTCATAATGCTGGAAGGCTCGCCCAAGTTCTTCATGTTAAATGTCGGCGACTCGCCGAAAGGAACCCCAGCGGCTTGAGCCGCGGCCAAACTGGTGATGGTGCCACCAGCATTGTACCAACAAGCTAAGGCAACCGTCGCCTTGTTGTCAAGGGTGCCGTTGTTGAGGGCGTCGCTGTAGGTGTTGGCGTAAAGAATTCCAGGGTCGGGACTCAGATTGCCCGAGATGATAATCCCGGGGCCTTGTCCATTTCCCGATTGGATCGAGAGTGTGGTGATATAAGAGGCCACCGGCGTCAAACTGGAGGCCGATGCGTTCAAGACGTTGGCATCCGCATAAATTTGCGCGGTAAAGTTGTTGCCGAACGAATAGTTAATCGGGAGACCCGCAGCACCGGAACTGCCGCCAATCAGCACACTGTGGGGATAAGTTTGGCTCCCTACCGGATAGTCGCTCGCCGTGTTGCCTGTGATTTGCACGGCGGGGGTAACACTATCGGGACTATAAATGTGAGTGACAATAGACCCGGCAACGTTATTGTAGAAGACTAATGTACCTTGAGCATAAGCTCCGGCAGCGCAGAGCGACAACAGACCGATGATTGCGATTTTTTTCATAGGGGTTAGGAGTATGGATTTTGGTACTGGTTAATTCTTTTGCTAAATGACTGAAAAGGTCCTGGTCCAACTCAGGCCAGCCGGCTTGGCGGTATAATAGAAGAATCCCTGGCCCACAGCCGGAGTGGGATGAGTCGGCAGACCGGCACCGACAGCCCACCCGCTCGTGGTGGAAACATAGATTTCATAACCATTGACCGGATCGTACAAGAACACCTCATCACCCGTATTTGGAACCAAGGCGGGTCCAGCGGGATCATCCAGAGCGTCTGATTGCGGCACGATGGAGCTGACCAGATTAAAGTTCTGGAACAACGTATTGGTCAGACTGCCTTGCGGCACTTGCCCGACAAAGGTCAGCGTCATGTTTGTTGTATACGGATTGTAAATGAAAACGGCCTCGCCCGGATTCAGCGTCGTCGTGGTGGCTGGGCCAGCCCAACCGGTAGACGTAGCAATCATAATGGTATAACCATTCACGTTGCTGTACTTGAAGAGTTCGACGCCGTTATGGTTGCCATCGAGAAGCTGCGAATCCAGCAACGGGGAGATGTACTGCGGGGTGGTCTGATTAACCGAGTACAACTGATCCGCCAACATGGAAAAGTTGGGGGGAACGGTTACGTTGATGTAGCCGACTGCGTTGAGGGAATAAACCTGCGCCATTAAAGACGCGCCACTCAGCGCGGCGACGACGCCCGACAGAAGAATTGTTTTTGTTCTCATAATTTTATGCTTTGTTGTCCGTGTGTGTGCGAACTTTCTCAAACTGCAAAGCGGATGTCAACGTTTTTTTCAACTTTTTTTCACTTTTTTTGTCTGAAACGCTTTCACACGCTTTGACCTTGATAAAATGCCCCATCCGGCCCGGATTGTAAAGGGTTTTTTTAAACTTTTTTCTCATTCGTAAATTCCTGATTTACAACGACTTCCAAATAGTCCCTGAGTTTCTCCAGCGCGCGGGCGCGGTGGCTCAGGGAGTTTTTCACCGCTTCGCCCAGCTCGGCGAAGGATTGGGCGTAACCGTCGGGAACGAAGAGCGGGTCGTAGCCGAAGCCGCCGCCGCCCGCCGGTTGCAGGGCGATGCGTCCCTCGCAGAGGCCCTCAAAAAAAACGGTTTCCGCCGCGGACGGCCAAAATAGCCTCCGCACGGCCAAAACACAGCGAAACCGCGCCGTCCGCCGGGCCGGCGGAACCCGCTCCAGCAGGCGCAGAAGCTTGTCGTTGTTGGCGCGGTCGGGGGAGTTGCCCGCGCCGCTGGCGTCCAGGGCGGCGAAGCGGGCGGATTGGACGCCCGGCGCGCCGCCCAGGGCATCCACTTCCAGGCCGGAGTCGTCGGCCAGCGCGTAAAGGGCGGGATCGGGCGCATCTCGAGACTGCTGCTCTTCGATGGAAGGAACCCCTCTCCCTGGCCCTCTCCCCGCTTCGCGGAGCGAGGGAATGTTTTTGGTAGGGCGGCGGTGCTCCGCCGCCTCTGACTCTCCACCCGCTTCTGGTGAGGAGGGAATTTCGACGGCTCGACGGAGTCTCGCCCCACCGGCGCTGGTGGCGAGCCAATCGGCCAGGGCGGAGACCTTTTTGGCGGCGTTGGCGGCGAAAGTCGCGCCGTCCTCGACCGCGGCGGGGGCGCCAGGGAAATCGTTGAGTGTCAAGTATTGATAATCGCCAGCCAGGACCTGCTGGATTTCGCGCGCCTTGTGCGGGTTGCGGGTGGAAATCAAAAATGCGGTCATCGGCGGAGTGGGGGCGCATCTGGACGCTGACCCCGAGGATGGAACCAACCCCTTTCCATGCTTCGTTGGGAGAGGACATTCACGGCCCAGTCTCGCCCTACCGGGGGGTGATCTCGAACCAGCCGGTTTCGCTGTTGGTGTCCAGGAAGTAACCGGCGCCGCCCCGGGACGGGTTGGCAAAGGCCCCGTAAAGATTATGGGTGATCTTGCCGGAGGGGTAGGAGAAGGAGCCGGTCAAAACGCCCGACTTCGTGTTTAGCGTCAGCGCCAAGTTGTTGGTCTGGCCGGTGTCAACGGTGAACTGGCCGGTGGTCCCGACGGTCAAGGTGTTGGTCAAGCCATTGGGCAAGGACGCGCCGCCGAACGCAATCTGGTAGTGCGTCCTATTGGCGGGAGGAAAGTAGCCGACGGACCAGGAATTGGTGAGGAAGACAAAGGCATTGGTGTAGTATGCGCCGGTTTTGGCCGGCTTGCTCCACGCCACCGATCCCTGGAAATTGGTGGGAGAGGCGTTGGTTTCCCAACCGATGATGATTCCCTTGCCGCCGTAAAGCGGGGCGTAGAACGGCCAGATGCCGTTTGTGGCGAAGGAATTGGTGGAAACATAAGTGTTCTGGGAAAAGGACGTGTTGTCAGCGAGGTAGCCGATGAGGGTGATAGCGCCATTGGCGCCCAGCGTCAAAGAGCCGTAACCGTCCCCGCCGGGATGATTGGTGGTCGCGCTGTGATCGCCCGGGATGGAGAACACATTGGTTCCGGGCAAGACCGCGCTGTTGCCCGTCAGGTTGGTCGCGGCGCGGAAGGCCAGGAGCAAAGACGAAAACTCGGCGTTCGTGACGCATCCAAAGAGGGAATACGACCCGCCGGTCAAATCCAAATAGACAAAGTTGGTCACATATTTGCCGTCCAGCCCGGTCCAGTAGAATCCCGCCCAGGCATATGGTTCCTGTGGGCCTTCCAGCCCGGTCCAATAAAATGAGGCGGGGTTATTTGTCTCCACATAATCCAGGAAACTTCCTTGGGCAGTCAGCTTTTGGCCGGGGAGGCCGGGGAAGTACAAACTCACGTTGTTGATCGCCGCGTTGCTCGTCACTGTCAATGTGAAATAACCCGAATTGGTGGGGGAGATGGCGCCGTTGGTAAAAAGGCCGTAATAAGTGCCGGCCACGTAGTAGAAGTAATTGGTGTTGAAATTGGCTGTCACCGTCTCGTTGGCCGTCACGGAAAATGTCAGCGGGTTGTTTGCATAATAGCCCGCCGCGTCGCTCCAATAGGAAAAGTCGTAGCCCCCTTTGGCCGTGGCCTTGACGGTGCAGGGGACACCAACCGAAACAAATTGCCCGGTGGTCCAATTGGATGAAATGGAGCCGGCCCCGGCGGGGTTCACCTGCAAAATCACCTGCGCCAGCACCTGGAAACTCTCCGAAATCAAGGTGCTTCGCCCCTTGCTATCAGACATCGTGGCCACCACGGTGTAGTAACCGGGGGCCAGATTGGTCAGCCCGGCCGACCAGGTTGTCCTGGCCGGGGCCGTGCCGGGGACGATGGTGACGTTGGTTGCGGGCGGGGTGACGGAATTGGAGGCGTAGAACAGTTGGTAGCTGACCACCGGATTGGTGATGGCCGGGTTGATCGTGCCGGCCAGGTTAAAGGTCTGAGTGGTGAGCTTGGCGAGGGACGCGGGAGAGGTGAAGGCAATCGGGCTGGCCATACTGGCGGGAAAATCGTTGGAGACGAAGGTGGCGGTGAGGGTCAGGCCGGGCGTCATGTTGAAGCTGACCTTTCCGTTGTTCGTATAATTGACGCCGTCGCTCCAAGTGTCAAAGACGGAGCCGGGCGCAGCCGTCGCCGTCATCGAATAGGATTTTCCCTGCACGAGAAATTGGCTGTTGTAATTGGGCGAAATCGCGCCCCGACCATTGCCATTGGCCAGCACGGTCATGGGAAGCCCGGCGGTGAAATCGTTGGTAATGGCGCCGGAATGGCCCAAGGCGTCCAGGGCCGTGACGACGGCGTAATAATGCCCCAAGGCCAGGTTGGTGAAGGGGAAGGACCAGTTGTTGGTGGCCGTGACCCGGCGGGCGGAACCGACCAGTTGCTGGTTGGTGAAGGAATAAAGCCGGCAAGTGACGTTGACCGGCGGGGTAAGCTCACCCCCAATGAGACCCGCAATGGAGAAAGTGCCATTGGTGGTATGCCCCCCCAGCGGGGAAGTAAAGGCGATTCCACTGAAAGGGCTGAAGTTGGCCGTCCACACCATGTTGCTGGCCATGAGGATGGAGAGGTTGGGATTGTAGGAAACACCGGTTCCGTAGGTCCAATTGACAAAAATCTGGCCCGGACCGGGTTGGGCGACCAGTTCGTAATCGGTGCCGGCCAATAGATTCGCGCCCACGGCGTCGCCGAGGGCGGCGCCCGTGGAGAGGTTGGTGGCAAAGACGCTGCCCACGCCGTTGGTCAGCACCGCGGTGACAATCATCCCTTGTTCGACCTGGTTGCCCAGGTACCCCGCGCCATTCTGATACGTGACGAGGAGGTTATAGGCGCCCGGTTCGAGCACCCCCTCGGGGTACGACCAGTTAGTGGTGCCGTTGGCAAGTCCCGACGAGCCGCTAACTGCGCCATTCAGCGGAAGCAGCGTAAATTGAACCTGGGCCAGTCCAAAATTATCCTGCGCCGTTCCCTGCACGGTCAACGATGTGCCATTGGTCAATATGGCATTGGCGGGTGGATAAGTTATCGCCGCCGTGGGCGGGGTGGTGTCAATAACCGGCTGCGCATAGGCATCCGGAAAACTGAAATCCACGAAGAACAGATTGCTGTTGGCCGGCCAATTGGTGCCATGGTAATTGACCGGCAGATCTGTCAACTCCGTCGTGTTTGCATTGAAAAGCACGTAGTCGAAGATGCCGTTGGTAAAGATGTTGGTGGTGGGAGCTACGGTGAAGGCCGGCTTGGAGAACGCACTGGGATTATTGAAGTAGGCCAGGACATCGGCGCCGCTCAGGACCTGCCCAAAGACGGTGAATGGACCGCCGCTATTCACGGTGTCAAGATACGTGTTGTCCACCAGATTGAAGAAAAAGGCATCCGACGCCCCATTGATATTGCCGGGCGGCAGGGCCATGGCGATGGTTCCGTGCAGGTTGCTCACTTTCGGCCCCACATAGAATTCACTGTCTAATTGCTCCGGAAACGGCGGAACGAACGACAATCCTGAGCCCCAAGCATCGTCAATGGTATCCGCCACCAATTCGTTCGCGGAATTGGTCCGGTCCTGCGCAAACCAAGTGCCGCCTTGCAGCACAAAACCTGGAATAAGCCGGTCAAAAAACATATTCGAATAAAGGCCGGCCGAATAGGTATGCGAGTAATCGCCCGGCACAAACGCATTCGAGTACGCGCCGGAAACTACGTAGTGAAGGAAATTCTGCACCGTGGCCGGTTTGTCGTGGTCGAAAAGTTCCACCAAAATGTTGCTCGGTCCGCTGGCAAAACCGGAGATTTTGAAATTGACAATCGTTCCCTGCAACACCGTCAGGGTGGCCGAGTTGGTGACGTTGGTCCCGGTGGAACCGACCGTCACCGAATAAACCCCCGCCTGATTGGTGCTGACATCGCTAAAATTAAGTTCCGCATTGGTCGCCCCATCAATGTTGGTCCCTTGAAATGCCCATTGATAACTTGTTGCATTGGTGGCAGTTACGGTGAAATCGGCGGTTGACCCGGCATTGATGGTCAGGTCCTGAGGCCCGGAGGTGATGACCGCTTGATCGGCATGGGCAGCGAGGATGGCCCCGATCAGAAGGGCGGCGGACAAATAGATTTTCATGCAGGCTTATCCTGGGGCAGGCCGGCGGAAATTCAAAGCTCAAAATGCGGGTGTTGCCATTTTGTCACTTGGCGCAAGACAAGTGAGGTTCCTCGACATTATCAGTGGATCCGTCCACAAGACTGCAAGGATTAGGGAGTGCGACCGTCCCGGTCGCGGTGTTTGGCGTCCCGCCAAACACATTCCTGCCTCCCTTTGATCCTTGGGAAAGAAACCGCGAAGAAGTGGGGAGCGGGACGCCCCCCATGGCGAGCGAGACGTTCGCGCTCCCCGGACCTGATCCACTGAAAACGTCGAGGAAGCACAAATATCGTTCCTTGCATGATTGAGTTGCAAATGGAGCGCGAAACGGCCATTTTACGTTATTCTTATGAATCGTCATGCTTTCTTGCCGGGCAAGCCGGGCGGGTGGATCGCGGTGGCCGCCGCCTTTGCCCTCCTCGGCTGTCTGGCCGCTGTTATGAATGCACAAACCCAATCCAGCAATGCTCCGGCCAAGACGGAAACCGCCACCATTGGCGGCGGCTGTTTTTGGTGCGCCGAAGCGGTGTTTCAACGCATCCCCGGCGTGAAATCGGTCGTTTCCGGCTTTGCTGGCGGCACGGTGGCCAATCCCAGCTACGAGCAGGTCTGCACCGGGACGACCGGGCACGCCGAGGTGATCCAGCTCAAGTTTGATCCCACAGTCATCTCCTACGACAAAGTGCTGGAAATCTTCTGGGAAGCCCATGACCCCACCACCCTGAACCGGCAGGGCAACGACACGGGCACCCAATACCGCTCCATCATCCTCTACAGCGACGAAGCGCAGAAGAAGGCGGCCGAAGCGTCCAAAGCCAGGGCCGCCAAAAATTTCAAGGCCCCCATTGTCACGGAAATCGCCCCGCTCAAGGCGTTTTATCCCGCCGAGGATTATCATCAGAATTATTACAACTCGAACAAGAACCAGGGCTACTGCCAAATCGTCATCACCCCCAAGCTGAGGAAACTGATTCAGGAAGGGGTGATTCCACAGGGGAAGGAATAGGGACAGGAACCATGCGCCGGCAGTATCCCTTTCATTTGATCGAAGCCAAGTGGCAGCGTATTTGGGACGCGCAAGGCACGTTCCGGGCCTGGAACCCGCAGGAGCCCATACCGGCGGAGCATCCCTTCGCGAAGAGGCACGGGCTGCGAGGGGCGGTGGCGGCTGGGGGCCTGCCGCCGAAGTATTATATACTTGACATGTTCCCCTACCCTTCCGGGGCCGGCCTGCACGTCGGCCATCCGGAAGGCTACACCGCCACCGACATCCTGGCCCGCTACCACCGCGCTCTCGGATATAACGTCTTGCGCCCGATGGGCTGGGATGCCTTCGGCCTGCCGGCCGAGCAATACGCCATCCGCACCGGCCGGCATCCCCGGCAGACCACCGAGGCCAACATCGCCGTTTTCAAGCGGCAAATAAAATCCCTCGGTTTCAGCTACGATTGGAGCCGCGAAATTGACACGACCGACCCCGGTTATTTCAAGTGGACCCAATGGATTTTCCTGCAACTCTACAATTCCTGGTTCAACCCGGCCAGCAACAAAGCCGAGCCGATTGAGACGCTGCCCGATCCGCCCGGCAACCCGTCGCCCGAGGCCCGCCGCCTCCATCGTGACAATCACCGCCTGGCTTATGTCGCCGAAGCGCCGGTCTGGTGGTGCGAACAACTCGGCACCGTCCTCGCCAATGAGGAAGTGGTGGATGGCCGGAGCGAGGTGGGCGGCTTTCCCGTGGCGCGCCGGCCGATGCGGCAATGGATGCTGCGCATCACCGCCTACGCCGAACGCCTGCTGGAGGGCCTGGAGCAAATCCAATGGAGCGAGTCGCTGAAAGAGATGCAGCGCAACTGGATCGGACGCAGCGAGGGGGCGGAGGTGGAGTTTCCAATTGCGGATTGCGGATTGCAGATTGCGGATTCAAAGATTCGTGTGTTCACTACTCGGCCCGACACCCTTTTCGGCGCGACTTACATGGTGCTGTCGCCCGAGCACAAAATCGTTCCGCAAATCACCACGCCGGAACACCAGAAAGCCGTGGAGGATTACCAAGCTTGCGCCGCCGGCAAATCCGATCTCGAACGCACCGAGCTGGCCAGGGAAAAAACCGGCGTTTTCACCGGCGCTTACGCCGTCAATCCTGTCAATAATGAAAAAATCCCGATTTGGATTGCCGATTACGTCCTGGCCAGCTACGGCACGGGCGCCATCATGGCCGTGCCGGCGCATGATGAACGGGACCTGGAATTCGCGCGAGAATTTGAGCTGCCCGTCCGCGTCGTCGTGCAGGCGCCCGCAGGCGGCGAGTCTGTTGGCTTCGTGGGGGACGGCGTCAGCGTCAACTCCGGATTCCTGACGAACCTGCCCACCAGGGAAGCGAAGCAGAAAATCACCGCCTGGCTGGAGGAAAAAGGGCTGGGCCGCAAAACAGTCAACTATAAACTGCGCGACTGGCTCTTCAGCCGCCAGCGTTATTGGGGCGAGCCTGTTCCCGTCGTTTGGAAACGGGGCAAAGTCAAAGATGGCAGTGGGGTGACTGGCTGCAATTACCACGAGGCGTTGCCCGAAAAAGAGTTGCCGGTGCTGCCGCCGGAATTGACCGATTTCAAACCCACCGCCAGCGGCGAGCCGCCGCTGGCCCGCGCGAAGGATTGGGTGAACCTTCCAGACGGCTCGACCCGCGAAACCAACACCATGCCGCAATGGGCCGGCAGTTGCTGGTATTACCTGCGCTTCACCGACCCGGCCAATGACCGCGCCTTCTGCGGCCAGGAGGCGGAAAGCTACTGGATGGGTGCGGCTCCTAATCCTGATCTTGATCTTAATCCTAATCTTAATCTCCCTCCCGTAGCGGCGAACGGAAGTTCGCCGCAAATTAATGGCGGCGCTTTGCCAAGCGCCGCTACCATTCAAGGCGTGGACCTCTACGTCGGCGGCATCGAACACGCCGTCCTCCATCTCCTTTACGCCCGTTTCTGGCACAAGGTCCTCTTTGATTTGGGCCACGTCACCGCTCCCGAGCCGTTTTACAAGCTGGTCAACCAGGGCTTGATCCTCGGGGAAGACGGCCAAAAAATGTCCAAGTCCCGCGGCAATGTCGTCAACCCTGACGATATTCTCCGGGAGTACGGCGCCGACGCCTTCCGGCTCTACGAGATGTTTATGGGGCCCCTGGAAATGGTCAAACCGTGGAACACGCGGGGCGTGGAAGGGGTCTATCGTTTTCTGGGCCGCGTCTGGCGCTTGTTCGTGGACGAGCGCAGCGAAACGGAGTTCGAGCAAAGTCAAACCGCGCAAGCCTGCGACAACCCGTCCGCGCTGGAGACCATCCAACTCAGCGCCGCCATCCGGGACGCCGCGCCCAGCGCCGCCCAACTCAAGACCTTGCACAGTTGCATCAAGAAGGTGACAGAGGACCTGGAGGGTTTGCGCTTCAACACCGCCATTTCCGCCCTGATGGTTTTCGTCAACGACGCCATCGCCTGGGAAACCAAACCCGCTTCCGTCCTGCGCGACTTCCTGATTCTGCTCCACCCCTTCGCCCCGCACCTGGCCGAGGAACTCTTCGCCAAATTGACGGGAAAAAACAGGGCGGCCAGTCCCCTGCCCGCCGAGGCTGCGGCGACGACGAAAGGTAGGGCGGGCCGTCCCCTGCCCGCCGAGGCCTCTGCCAAAATTGACGGCCTCTCCTATCAGCCCTGGCCGAAATGGAATCCCGCCCTGCTGGTGGAAACGACGATTGAAATGCCCGTCCAAATCAACGGCAAGCTGCGCGACCGCATCCTCATTTCCGCCGACGCCGCGCCTTCCGAAGTGGAGTCCGCCGCGCTGGCCGGCGAAAAGATCAAACTCTTCCTCGAAGGCAAGCCCGTCAAAAAGGTCATCATCATTCCCAAGCGTCTCGTCAATATTGTGGTTTGAACCCCGATCATGGGCGATTTTTCCGGGAACTCGGTCGTCCCAACCGCATCTGTCGACGTCCCGCCGGCGGAGTCTCTCGCCCGAAACCAGTCCACCTTTTGGGTGAATCCGCGAGCTTGTCGCTAACCTGCATATTGCACACCTCCCAACGCCGTTCGGGATCTGGTGGCTGCTGAAGAGCCGCTGCGTGCTGGCACGCCGGGCGCCCTCACACGGCCCACGGTTGGCGTTTCCATTGGAGCGTGGAAAATGCAAACGCGGCAATCTGAAAAGAAACACACCCACATTGAAGTCCCACAATGTGGGTGTGTTTTCATTTTAGCGCCAGAAGCAGGACATGTCGAGAAAGAAGTTTGGGGACAGCAAACCATTGGCTGAGTCATTCTGTCTTTCCATAAGAATTTGAAAAAGGCGGGCTAATGGTTCGGGCGTCAGAAGGACGGCGAAAATCTCGGTGCGGCGAAGATCTTCTGTGAAAATCTTCTATTGACGCCTTCCTCCCGATTGGACAACATAGGGCCACAATGAGCCTTGTTGAAAACCGATTCTCCCTCACCCGCAACGCGGCCATGAAGGAGCGGCGCGGCAACAGGCCAATTCCAATCAGCAAGGCTCGCCAAGCCAGGAGAATCCTATGAAGAAACAACTTCGTCTTATTGCGGGCCTCAGTGCCCTGGCGCTCTTGTGCGCCGCCCGATCCGGCGCCCAGACCGCCGCCTACCAGTATCCGTTCCAAAACCCCGACATGCCCCTGGAGGATCGCGTCAACAATATCATCTCCTTGATGACGCCCGACGAGAAAGTGGCGCTCTTGTCGCAGTCGCCGGGCGTGCAGAGGCTGGGGATTCGATCCATGCAGCAAGCCGAAGGCCTCCATGGCGTCAAGTCGGGGGGAGGCGCCACCACCACTTACCCGCAAGCCATCGGCCTGGGCGAGACTTGGGACACCGAGATCCTGCGTCAGGTTGGCGCCACCGAGGGCTACGAAGCCCGCTACAACTTTCAGCGCGCTCGCGGTGGAAGGGGCGCGGAAGCGCCGCCTGCGGCTGCGGCAACCCCTGCCGCCGCAAATCCTGCGGGGACCAACGGAGCACCGCCTCGCGGGAGGGGCGGACGCGGTGGCGGTGGCGGCTCCCTCATCATCCGGGCGCCCAACGCCGACATTGGCCGGGACATCCGTTGGGGCCGCACCGAAGAGTGTTACGGCGAGGACGCGTTCATGAACGGGACTCTGGCCACCGCCTTCATCAAGGGTATGCAGGGTGACGACCCCAAGTATTGGCAGGCCGCCGCCCTCCTCAAGCACTTCCTGGCCAACAGCAACGAGAGGGGTCGCTCCGGCTCATCCTCCGATTTCGATGATCGCCTTTTTTATGAGTATTATTCCGTTCCCTTCCGCATGGGCTGGGTCGAGGGCGGGGCGCGCTGCTTCATGGCTTCCTACAATGCCTGGAACAAGATTCCCATGACCGCCAATCCCATCATCCCGGACGTGGTGATCAAGGATTGGGGCGTGGATGGCGTGATCTGCACGGACGCCGGTTCGCTGGGCAACATGGTCCGAGCACACCGTTACTACCCGGATGTCGCGCACGGGGCGGCCGGGGCGATCAAGGCTGGCATCAACCAGTTCCTTGACACCTTCGAAGCTCCCACCAGGGACGCGCTGACCCAGAACCTGTTGACCGAGGACGACATCACCAAATCCATCAAAGGCACGTTCCGGGTGTTTATCCGCCTGGGGCTGCTCGATCCGCCTGACCGCAATCCCTACGCCAAGATTGGCACTGATCCCACCCCTCCCTGGATGACGCAGAAAGCGAAGGACTCCGTCCGCCTTGCTACACAGGAGTCGGTGGTGCTGCTGAAGAACAGCGGCAATTTCCTGCCGTTGTCCAAGACCGCCTTCAAATCCATCGCCGTCATCGGCCCGCGCGGCGACGAGGTCGTGAAGGACTGGTATGGCAGCACTCCACCGTATCCTGCCGTCACCCCGCTGGCGGGCATCAAGGACAAGGTCGGCGAGGCTGTCAATGTCCAATTCGCCGACGGCAAGGATGTGACCAATGCCGTGGCGCTGGCCAAGTCCTCGGACCTCGCCATCCTCTGCGTGGGCAACAGTCCCGACGCCGGTGGATGGATGAAAGTCAATGACGACAGCGAAGGGCGCGAAGCCATAGACCGGGTCAACATTACCCTCGGCAGCGGCCAGGAAGAACTCGTCAGGCAGGTCTTCGCGGCCAACCCCAAGACCGTGGTCGTCCTGGTCTCCAGTTTCCCGTATGCCATCAACTGGGAACAGGAAAATGTTCCCGCCATTGTCCACCTGGCCAACAGCAGCCAGGAAATGGGCAACGGCCTGGCCGATGTCCTGTTCGGCGACTACAACCCGGCGGGCCGGACGTGCCAGACTTGGGTCAAGTCCACGAACGATATTCCGCCGATGATGGATTACGACATTCGCCACGGGCGAACCTACATGTATTTCAAGGGCGAGCCGCTCTATCCGTTTGGATACGGCTTGAGTTACACGACCTTTGCCTATTCGAACCTGCGGACCAGCGCGCCGTCGCTCAACGCGAAAGGCTCGATTGACGTGAGCGTGGATGTGAAGAACACCGGCGCGCGCGCCGGTGACGAGGTGGTGCAGTTGTATGTCAAGCACATTGGGTCTACGGTGGAGCGGCCGGGCAAGGAATTGCGCGGATTCAAGCGCGTAGCGATCAAGCCCGGCGAAACCAAGACGGTCACGCTGACCCTCCCCGCCTCCCGCCTGGCCTATTGGAACACCACGAGCAAGAGTTGGGTGGTCGAAAACGACAAGGTGCAGCTCATGGTGGGCGCCTCGTCGGCGGACACCAAGCTGGACCGGACCATAGACGTGACGCCGTGAGGAAACCCGCCGGCGCTGCCTTCACCGTGTCCTCCAGCAATATAATGTGACATCCGCAACTTCGCGCTGGGCAAAGCCTTCGGTGGCAGGGCGAGACTCTGTCGAGCCGAAACTCGATTTTTTGGGAAAGAGAAGTCACGGCTCGACAGAGTCTCGCCCTACATTTACCCGCCGTGACCAATGCATCCCCCTGCGGCGCGGCAACGGGCTTGACACGGCGAAACGCGCCATGCCAGTATGCGGCATGGCACGACGCCCCACCCACACAAGCCACTTGGTGGCCCTGGGCCTCCTTTTGCTGGCCGGGGCCGCCGGAGCGGCGCAGGAGGCCATCCTCAGCGGACGAAAGTCCGTCCAATCACCCGACGGCACAATCGAGTTTTCGATGCAGGTCAACGGACCCTTGACCTACTCCGTTTCGGTGGACGGCAAGCCCGTCTTGATCCCCTCCAAACTGGGTTTGAGGTTCAAAGATGGTGTTACCCTGGGCGCCAACGCCATTCTGGTCAAAGTGGAGCGGGAAGAGTCCAACACCATCCGGGAAGACCGGTTGGGGATTCGGCGCGAGGTGCGCGACCATCACAATGAGCTTCGCGTGTTCCTGGCGGAACAGTCGGCGGGGAGCCGGCCCTTCGAAATTATTGTCAGAATGTTCAATGATGGCGTCGCTTTTCGTTACGTGCTGCCGGCGGCGCCTTCGGCGGCCAACCAGAGTTTCGTGCTGGATCCGAATGATGGTGGCAGTCACGCCTTGCCCGGTACTTCGGCGGCCACCCAGCATTTCGTCCTGGAGCAGGAGCAGACGCAGTTCACCTTCCCGGACAATTTTGTGTGTTTCGCGGGCGAAAACGAAAACACCGGCACTTCCAATAATCCGGTTGGTTTCGTCGGGTCGCAGGAAATGAATTTCAACCCGACGACCCTGGCGGAGTTGCCCATCAAGACGGTCCGGGGCGCGCCGCTGCTGGTCAAGACGGGGCCGGCCTACGTGAGCTTGGCGGAGTCGGATTTGCGCGACTGGGCGGGGATGTGGTTCAGCCGCGTGGCGACGCCTGGCCGCCCCGGCGTGACGGTGGCGGCGCGGCTGTCGCCGCGGTTGGATGGCAATGGCCTGGTGGAATCGGCTTTCCCGCGGCATTCGCCGTGGCGGGTGTTGATGATCGCCCGCCTGCCGGGGCAACTGATCGGAAGCGACCTGATCAACAATCTGGCCTCGCCGTGCGAGCTGGCGGACACCTCATGGGTCCAGCCGGGAATGATGGCATGGGACGGATGGTGGTCCGGCATCGGGAAGCCAAGCACCGAAACATTCGAGACTTTCATCCAGTTCGCGGCCGACATGGGCTGGGCTTACGAGCTGATGGACGGCGGTTGGGCGTCCGATACCGACGCCATCACGCCCAGCGCCGGCGTGAACCTGCCGGAGATTCTCCAGTTCGCCAAGGCGCGCAACGTGCGGCTGTGGGTCTGGTCGCATTGGACCACCATGGACCGGAACAACAATTACACGCGTGCCTTCCCGATTTATGAGCAATGGGGCCTGGCCGGCGTGAAAATTGATTTCATGAACCGCGATGATCAGGACATGGTCAATTGGTACGAGAAGATCACCAAGGCCGCTGCCGAACATCATTTGATGGTTGATTTCCATGGCGCTTTCAAGCCCACGGGGATGATCCGCACCTTTCCCAACCAGATCACGCGCGAAGGCATTCTGGGCAACGAATACAACAAGTGGAGTGCGCGCGTCACGCCCGAGCACAAGACCACGCTGCCGTTCACGCGCCTGGCCCTGGGGCCGGGCGATTTCACACCGGGCGGTTTCCTGAACACCCAGTTGGCGCAGTTTCAGCCCGTCCAGCAAACCGGCCCCGTAAAAGCAGGCGGCAAGGCGATGCCGCCGCCCGCCTCGACCGAAGTGCAGGGAACGCGCTGCGCGGAGCTGGCCTTGTTTGTCTGCTTCGACAGCCCGCTTTGCTGCGTCTGCGATCACCCCAGCCACATCAAGGACCAGCCGGGCGCCGATTTCCTCAAAGTCGTGCCCACCGTCTGGGACGACACCAAGGTGCTGGACGCCGACGTGGGCCGGCACCTGGTCATGGTCCGCCAAAGCGGCCAAGACTGGTTCCTCGGCGCGTTGACCGACAAGAGCCGCCGCAACATCACGGTCAAGCTGGACTTCCTGGGGCCGGGCAAATGGATGATGCGCCTCTGGAAAGACGCAAAGGACGCCAAAGTGCAAGGCCAGCATCTTGAGGTGGAGGAGCGGGTCGTGACCGCCGGCCAGAAACTGAGCTTGCCCATGGCCCCCGCGGGTGGAGCCGTGGCTCGGTTCGAACCAGTCGGCGCGAAGTAAAACATATCGGTCCTTGTCAAGCAAAGCAACGCCTCACTTTTGGCTGGTAGGGCGGGCAGTCCCCTGCCCGCCGTCGGGCGATGGTTGAGGAGCGGACATCTCACCACAAACCTTCGGCGGGCAGAGGACTGCCCGCCCTACCTTACCCAAGCTGCGGCGGTGGCCGCTCTTCAGGACGATAGACCCAAACCCAGTCTTCCACCCGCTCACACAGTCCTTTGCGAACCGGATTCATCAAAATGTAACTCATTTTCTCCTGCAGTTCATGTTGGTCGCGCAACCGGTGGTCAAAAAAATCGCGCTGCCATTTCACCGCATATTCGCGGGCCACGAATTTCTTCCAGTTAGAAACGACCGTTTTCATGCCTGGCTCGCGCGGGAAAGCAATGACCGCGTGCAAATGATCAGGCATCAGCAGGCAGAGGCGGCAATGCCACAACAACTGGTTGTGATTATGGGCCATGGCAGCCAAAACGCTATCGCCCGTGCCCGTTCGGCAGAGTTGATTTTTCTCTTGCGGCTGGCATTTGATGGTGATGAAAAACCAGCTTCCGTCGGCCACCCATTGTGGGACGGTGTGCGGCAACATTTTGCGGACGGGCAAATCCATGTCCAGACGGTAACAAACCGGGCCATTGAAGCAAAGCCAGCCGGTAGGCCGGGCAGTCCCCCATAGGCGCTAACTTAAGTATTGCCAGTCGAGTGACCGCCGTGGTATGAAGAGGCATGAACAATGTGAATCTGCTCGAAGAGGAATGGGAATTCCTGACTGATCTGCTGCCCAAA
>Ga0326728_10008359_pt1 | contig 25794 bp, 23 predicted proteins | sample MB3enrmetagenome_FD_207602 | JGI IMG/M metagenome (GOLD analysis project Ga0326728, IMG submission 207602) | Lab enriched peat soil microbial communities from McLean, Ithaca, NY, United States - MB31MN | ecosystem: Environmental > Terrestrial > Soil > Wetlands > Peat | place: USA: New York... | reverse complement strand
GGAAAAGTAAAAACTGTTCTGGGGCTGTTTAACGACACCCAAGACATGGAGTTCCTGCACACCTTTGCCATCCTCCCGCAATCCATGTATCCTCTGGACCTGCGCGCGTCAACCATTGCGCATACCGGCGGTGACGTCTACGGTACCATCAGGCTGAAGAAACGCGGCGATCTCTCCTACACTGGCTACGCCGGTTGGAAGTCCTACGATAAGTATGGCGGCTATGTGTATGGGGGGGCGGCAGTCGGGATAAACGTCACCAGCATGCCGGGCAGGCAATTTGGCGGGGACCTCCGCTGGAATAACCTGGTCAAGGGCCTGCTGTTCGGCGCCTCTGGTATGCTCTCGCCGCAAACCGTCAACGCATCGACGCAGGTGGCGCCAACAGTGACGTATCCTTATACGATCTGGTGGAACGATAATACCGTCACTTTCTACACAGAATACAAAGTCGGCAACCTAACACTTGACGGCGAATACCGCCGTGAGACTGTCGGCGCTAGGAGTATGGTGGGTCCGATTAACAATGGCGGTTTTTACTGGGATGAGCGGGGCTGGTATGTCTCGGCGGCGTACCGCGTCGCCAAGCGGTTAGAACTGGGCACTTATGAGTCCCGCTACTACCCGATGTGGGGCGAGACCTCTACCCCGCCCACCAATCATATCTACGATACGGTTGCGGCCGCGAAGGTCGAACTGACCGATCACTGGGATCTCAAAATCGAGGAGCACTTCATGGATGGCTACGGTCTACCCTACTCATTTAGGGGATTCTATCCGCAGGAGAACCCGGACGGCCTGAAACCGAAGACCGACATGCTGGTGGTCCGGACGGGCTGGAACTTCTAGACACAGGCGAAGGCATTCCCAAGGAGTGAAACGATGAAACATGTACAGTTCTTCCTAGCCGTGACAGCTGTGGCCATCTTCGCCCTCTCAAACCTCCAGGCGGCGGACATCAAAGTGATTGCCAACTCCAGTGTGGGTGCATCCTCGATTTCCGCCGACGAGCTGAAGGATGTCTTCTTGTTGACAACCAGCTCCGTGGGAGGCGCGCATGTCGAACCGGTTTTGGCAAAAGGGGGAACCACGCACGAAGCATTCCTGAAGCAGTATGTGGGCAAGACGGAATCGGCATTGGCGACTTACTACAGAAGTCTTGTCTTCACCGGCAAGGCGTCGATGCCGAAGAGCTTCGCTTCGGAAAACGAGGTTGCTGAATATGTGGCAAAAACAAAAGGAGCTATCGGGTATGTCAGTGCTGGTGCCGCGGCATCAGGCGTGAAGACACTCGACGTGAAATAGAAGCGAAAGGCCACAAAACTGCAACACACGTTTCCGAAGCAGATCGAGTGCATCCACGTGGTTCAAGAAAGTCTTCCAGCAAAGACCTTGATAACGAGTTGATCAATATGCCTATCACGAAGCAGAGCAACACTGTCAGCGAGACTGTGGCAGATGGCGCCAAGCAGTACACGACATTCTTTGTCGAGAGCCTTTTTTTCGGTATCGAAGTGATCAAGGTTCAGGAGGTTCTGCGTTACCAGGAGATGACCGGCGTGCCTTCGGCCCCGGATGTGATCCAGGGGCTGATCAACCTGCGGGGTCAGATTGTGACCGCGGTGGATATGCGGCGCCGTCTGGGATTGAAAAGGCGCCCGGCTGATGACGATCCTGTGAACATTGTGGTCCGCTCGGAGGACGGCGCGGTGAGCCTGCTGGTGGACGAGATCGGAGACGTCCTGGAAGCAGGTGCCGACACCTATGAGCCCGTGCCTCAGAACATCCCACAAGAGCAGCGCGAATTGATCTCCGGCGTCTACAAGCTGGAGGGGCGCTTGTTACTGGCACTCGATACCGAACGGGTGCTGCAGACGAATTCATCCAGTTAGGAAAAGCACCCAAACGAATTTCATTTTGTGAAGGCAACATAGGTAAAGAACATGTCGAACGGAAGATTCAAAAACAACAATCGAACAACTATGAGTTTTGGACAAAAGCTGACCATCGCGTTCATGCTAATGCTGGGCGCCGCTATGGTCATCGGCGTCGCATCGTGGATGGGTATCGGCGGGTTGAGCGGCCAATTTGATTACGCCACCACTAATTCGGCCAGAAAGCTCGAACTCGCGGGTTCGCTGGCGGAGAGTGCTTCCGAGATGATGTCGCTCGAAAGAGGCATATTGGTTCGCGTCGCTATGAACGACATGGCACCGGCAGAAGGCTACCATAACTCGTTCGACGACACGCTCAAGCGCCTAACAGAGCAGATTAATGAGATGAAGCCGCTGCTTATCTCTGAGCAAGGCAAGCGCGATATCGCCACCGTCGAAACTAACGCAGCTTCCTGGGTGCCAGCTCATCAAGAGCTTTGGCGGCTGGCTCACAAAAAGCAACTCAAGGGTGCGCTAGCCATCTACGATCAACGAACGCTTCCATTGTTCAAGGAAATGCAAAAAGGAACCAAGGACAGTAAAGAAACCGAGCATGCCCGAATGGCCCAAACCATCGAAGAGGGGCACTCTCAGGCGGCGCATACTCGCTGGATCGTACTTGGCTCCATCACTCTCTTCCTCGCAATTTGGGGTGTCGCCCTGTGGATGGTTCGGCGTGCGAGTGCCGAGTTACAGAAGCTTTCCGAAGAACAGGCCGCGGCGGCCGCGGATTTGCAGCAGCTGCTGGATAAGATCGCGCAGAAGTCCGAGGGCTTGAATGTGTCCTCCGAAGAGTTAACCGGCGTCAGCCAGCAGATGGCGGGAGTCGCCGAAGAGACTGCCACTCAGGCCAACGTGGTCTCGGCGGCTAGTGAACAGGTTTCCAAGAACATCCAAGTCGTGGCTGCTAGCGCCGAGGAACTAATGGCTTCGATCAAAGAAATCTCGAAGAGTTCCACGGAGGCGGCACGCATAGCCCGGAATGCCGTTGGCGTCGCCGATCAAACGAACCAGCGGATCGGCAAGCTGGGCGAGTCGAGCGTTGAGATTGGCAAGGTCATCAAGGTCATCACATCCATCGCCGAACAGACCAATCTGCTTGCGCTGAACGCAACCATTGAAGCAGCTCGTGCCGGCGAAGCAGGAAAAGGCTTCGCCGTCGTCGCGAACGAGGTGAAGGAACTCGCGAAGCAGACTGCCCAGGCGACGGAGGAGATCGGCCAGAAGATCAGCACCATCCAAGGCGATACAAAAGATGCGGTTCAAGCAATCGGCGAAATCAGCACGATCATCAACCAGGTGAATGATATATCCAACACTATCGCATCATCGGTAGAGGAACAGACCGTAACCACGACGGAGATCGGGCGCAACGTGCAGGAAGCGGCCAAAGGCTCGGGCGATATAGCGAGCAACATTTCCGGCGTGGCCAATGCCGCCAAGATGACGGCGGACGGCGCTCAGAAAGTGCGAGGGGCTTCGCAATCGGTCAACAAGATGGCGGGAGAACTGGGAGATCTCGTTAAGAAGGACGGTACTGGTTCCGGCTCCGAATTGCCGATCCGGCGGGCCGCGTAAACCTGCGATGGATCTGCCGCTCCACAGGAGCTTCTATGTCTAAGGCAATGGTCATCGACGATTCCCGGACGATCCGCAAGATCTTGAGTGACACGCTAGGGGAACTGGGATATCAGGTAGCTCAAGCCAGCAACGGCAGGGAAGCATTATCTGTTGTACGGCGGGAACCGGATCCCTTCGCGCTCTTCTTGGTCGATTGGAACATGCCAGAGATGAACGGGCTGGAGTTCGTGAAGTCGTTGCGTTCCAACCCGCTCTACTCCCATGTCCCGCTGATGATGGTCACCACTGAGACCGAAATCAGCCAGATGGTGACCGCTCTGGAGGCGGGCGCTAACGAATACGTGATGAAGCCCTTCACGAAGGAGATTATCGCCGACAAGCTTCGCTTGCTCGGCTTGTTGCAGTGAGGAACCCAGCTGTGACCGCACGAGGCAAGAGAACGATCCAGCGCGGCAGCCGTATCCGGGTGCTCGTAGTAGACGATTCAGTCGTCATCCGGCGTCTGGTAACTCATGCCCTGTCACAGGATCCAACGCTGGAGGTCGTGGGCTCGGCATCGAACGGGTCTATCGCGCTGGCGCGCATTCCTCAGCTCAACCCGGATGTCATGACGCTGGACATCGAGATGCCGGAGATGGATGGACTGGAAACCTTGCGCTGCCTACGCAAGACGTACAACGACATCCGGGTCATCATGTTCAGCACGCTGACCGAGCGCGGCGCTGCCGTCACCATGGACGCACTCACGCTGGGAGCGGATGATTACGTCGCCAAAGCATCGAACACAGGGGCATTGGACCGATCGATGGCCAGCTTGCGTGAAGAGTTGATCCCCAAGATCAAACAGTTCTTCGTTCTACAAGAAGCCGGTGCCCCCACCCCTGCGCTATCGACAAACGGAGCGAGGGCTCTAACATTCGTTCCTTTCCATCAAACCTCGCCACCGAAAGTCGTGGCCATCGGCGTTTCCACCGGTGGTCCCACAGCGCTTGGCCAGATTATTCCCCAGTTTCCCGCCGGTTTTGCCCTGCCCGTGCTTATCGTGCAGCATATGCCGCCGCTCTTCACGCGGCTTCTGGCGGAACGGCTTCAAGTGTCGTCACCTCTGAAAATTCAGGAGGCGTCGGAAGGCGCACTGGTTGAGCCCGGAAAGATTCTGATTGCCCCTGGCGATTATCACATGCGCGTGGCGCGAAAAGGAACGCATACCGTCGTTGCGCTCGACCAAGGGCCTCCTGAGAACTCATGCCGTCCTGCAGTGGATGTCTTGTTCCGCTCGGTGGAGGAAGTGTATGGCGGAGCGACCATCGCTGCCGTTCTCACTGGCATGGGATACGACGGAGCACGCGGCGCGAGCGTTCTGAAGGCTGCTGGTGCGTATGTAATTGCCCAGGACGAAGCCACGAGCGTTGTGTGGGGAATGCCCGGCGCTGTTGTTCGAGCCGGGCTGGCCGACGCAGTCGTACCGCTTGACGGTGTGTTACCGGCGATGCTGCAGAGGATGGCATAGCACTATGATTTTCACGCTACAGTCCGATGCCTCAGGGCCTGTGGGCCGTGCAGACAACTACAGGTTCCTTCGCGAATACATCCATCAGGAATCTGGGATCGTCCTCGGTGAGGATAAACACTATCTCATCGAAGCCCGGCTGTTGCCACTGGTACGGCAATCCCACCTGGAATCTCTAGATGCACTGTGCCAAGCCTTACGAAACGGTGCCAACCCTCCGCTACGGAAGCAGGTGGTTGAAGCCATGGCTACTCATGAGACGCTCTTCTTCCGCGATGCGTCTCCTTTCGAGGCGCTGCGGACTGTCGTCCTCCCCAAGCTTGCAGAAGAGAGGAAGGGCACGCGCAGGCTGACCTTCTGGTCCGCAGCCGCTTCATCCGGTCAGGAAGCGTATAGCTTGGCCATGATGTTACTCGAGATGGGGCTCAGTGGCTGGAACATCCAGATCCTGGGCACTGACATCTCCGAGCCAATACTTGCCCGGGCACGCCAGGGACGTTATATGCAGATCGAAGTGAACCGGGGATTACCAGCGCGTTACCTGGTGAAGTATTTCGAGCGTCATGGTTTGGAGTGGCAGATCAAAGATCACGTTCGGCAAATAGTGAGATTCGAGCAGTTCGATTTGCGCTTGAACATGAAAACCAAGGGTCCGTTCGACGTGATCTTGTGCCGAAATGTGCTGATCTACTTTGATGTCGAGACAAAAAAGAAAATCCTGGGTGAGTTGCGAGGAGCGCTGGCTCGTGGCGGTTTCTTGTTTCTGGGTGGCGCGGAAACGACGTTGAACTTGGACGACCGTTTCATCCGTGACACGTACGGCAGCGCAGTCGTTTATCGAACCCCGTGATAGAGGAGTATGCAGCCTGAATTTGAGATCGAATGTTACCGGGCGGATTTATCGTCCGTTGTCGTGGACGTGTTCCGCACCATGTTGGATATGGAAGTGGAGCCTCAGGCTAGTGGACAGCCCCAGTCCGCTGGCTCCGTAACTGCCACCGTCCACTTTGTTGGGGAGTGGAAGGGAGCGGTTCTCCTACAGATCACCTCGCAGCAAGCCTGTACTTTGGCCGCGCGTTTGATACCCGTCAGGTTACCAGCCGAATTTGATGATGATGTACGCGACGCCATGGGTGAACTGGCCAACATGATTGCAGGGAACCTTAAGCCAGTGCTGCCTCGGGGAGTTGCACTATCGATGCCCAGCGTCATAGAAGGCAGTGACTATGCAGTGCGCATCTGCGGGGGGAACCTCGCGAAGAGTGTGCGCTTTTCGAGCGTGGCCGGAGACTTCCTGGTCACGCTGGTGGAAATGTTGGAGAAGTAGCGATGGACGGATCCTTGGGCCCCTCTCGTCCTCGCAGAAAATCACAAGGAGATTACAAGTGAGTATGACCAGCAAGGTTGATAGTCCGATGGGAATCGATTGCGCCGAGCCGCGGGCTCCGTGGGCCCTGAGCGCCCCCCCTCCATTTCCCGCTGCTGCGATGCGGATCATGTCGATCCTCGCGAATCAAGATAACATCGCCATGAAGACGGTCGTTGAATGCATCCAGGCCGATCCCGTGTTCGCCGCCGAAGTCCTGCGCGTTGCGAACTCGGCGTTGTTTGGCTCTCTGCAGGACATCAAGACCATTCAGAGGGCTGTCGTGATCCTGGGTCTTGACTTCGTCAAGGCACTTGCGATTACCGTCGGTATGCGCGCTTATGTGAGAACGCCTCTGCGAGTGCCAGTCCTGAGAAGCTGCTGGAATCACAGTGTCGCCACCGCCCTGCTGTCCAGGGAACTCGCCAGGGTCTGCGGTGTCAGAGGGGAAGAAGCGTACACGGCGGGTCTGTTGCACGATCTCGGCCGGATCGGTTTAATGGCCTCCTACCCGACTGAATACGCCAACATGCTCAGTGTTTCTTATGAACACTCTTTTGACGTTCTGCAATGCGAGCGCGACCTGTTCGATCTTGACCATTGCCAGGCGGGAGGCTGGCTGGCCGATGAGTGGGGGCTACCGCCAGATATCGCGTTCGCTGTAGAACATCATCATGATGAGATTAGCGCAGAGCCGCTCGCCATTCCCGGCATCGTAGCTCTGGGTTGCCGTCTTGCGGATACCCTTGGTTTCAACGTCGTGGGGGCGAGGTGCACATGGTCTCTAGAGGACATCCGCGGGAGCCTCCCGAAATCCGCGCAGGATCGTTTTCCTGCCGATGCCGAAAGCCTCAAGGCTCGAGTAGCAGCGCAACTCGCGGGGATCGCTTAAGGCCGACCACATATGCACGAACTTTCACAAGATGAGATTGACAGTTTATTCCGCGGCAAGCAAGGATCCCAGCCCGAACTGAAAGCCCTCCCATATGATTTCCGGAAACCGGATCGAATACCCAAGTCTCAGCTCCGCGCGATCCATTTTCTTATGGAAAATTTCGTTCGCTCCTTGGTTTCCAGTCTGACCGCCTACCTCCGCTCCTACATATCGGGCAACCTGATCACCTTGGAGCAGGTCCCTTACAGTGAGTTCCTGGAGGTGCTTCCCAGTCCAACGTGCTTGGTCTCACTGAACCTGAAACCCAGCGGTGGGCACGCCGTGCTGGAGCTGAATCCTTCCCTTATCTTCCCCATCCTCGAACTGGTACTAGGCGGAAAAGAACGGACCGCCAAAAATTTGGGGCGAGAGCTGACGGATCTGGAGCGCAGTCTTTTGGATCGCGTGTACCGCATTATCCTGCAGGACTTGACGAATACCTGGCGTGCCGTAGCTGACATCGAGTTCACCATGAACTCTGAGGAAGGTGGCCGGCAACTGGTCGGCGCGCTCGCGCCGGGAGAATCCGTGTTGGCCATCGGGATCGAGTTTCATATCGGCGAAAACACAGGCATGATCAACCTGGCGATTCCGTCGCTGATGGTGAAGAGCATGGTGCAAAAGTTCGATAAACAATGGTCGACCCAGGCTCTGGAGCTTGACGAGGTGGACGAACAACAAACGTTACGCCTGCTTTCGCGTTCGGGGCTAGAGCTGGAAGCGCAGATTAAAACCACAATGTCAGCCCGTGATTTTCTGAAATTGGTGGAAGGTTCTGTCCTGGAATTAGGTCACCCGGTGGACGGGCCGGTGGCTTGCGCTCTGAACAACAAATGGAAATACGACGCGATGATCGGCAGTTCAGGAGCGCACCGTGCCGTCCGCATTGAGCGCTTTCACTCTGACTGATACCCCGGACATCTGATTTTACTAGGTTTCGATAAAGGAGATGGGAATTATGGCAGCCACGGAAACAAAGCCGGCTGGTCCACGCATGTCCGGTATCCGCAAAGCAGCTATTTTTATGCTGAGCGTTGGCGAAGAAGCCGGCGCCAAGGTCCTGCGCAACTTGTCCGAAGCCGATGCGGAGAGACTCACCCGGGAAGTAGCAAGGCTTTCCTCAGTTTCTAGCGAAGAGGTTGACTCGGTTCTGCTGGAGGCAGATCAGCTGATCACCGCCCGTCAATATTACCTCGAGGGAGGACTGGATTTTGCGGAGAAAATGCTCACTAAAGCCTTTGGTCCAGACGTCAGCCGGGCATTGCTAGACCGAATTGCCAAATCAATGGGAGGCGACACCGCCAGCTTTGACGCTATGCAGAAGATGGATCCGAAGCAAATCGCGAGACTCGTCTATAACGAATATCCGCAGACGATCGCCCTCGTAGTGTCTCACCTGGTACCCGCGCAGGCCGCGGCCCTACTCGGCGCCTTGCCAGCCGAAATGCGGGCCGAAGTGACAAAACGAGTCGCCAATTTAGATCATATCTCGCCGGAAATCATCGTCCGCATAAGTCAAATGATCGGCCGCCGGTTGCAAGCAGTGGGGGAAATCAGCCGAGAGTCTTATGGAGGCGTCCGGGCAGTCGCCGAGATCCTCAATCGACTCGATAGCAACATCGGAGAAAAGATCCTGGAAGAAATCTCGAAGGATGATGCAACTGTGGCCGAGACCATTCGGAATCTGATGTTCGTTTTTGACGACATCCTCAAGATCGACACTGAAGGGATGCGCACACTGGTTTCCAAGGTAGACAGGAAAGTTTTAGCGATCGCGCTCAAAGGAACAAGCGACGTCATACGTCACCAATTCACGCAGACCATGTCGGTGCGGGCGTCTGAAATGCTGAATGAAGACATTGAAACCCTTGGCCCAATCCGAATCAAGGACGTGACGGCCGCTCAGCAGGAAATCATCGCGCAGGTGCGGAAGCTGCAGGCTGAAGGCGCACTGCACATCGGCGATTCGGGCGGCGAAGAGTACATTAATTGACACTGCCACCAGGCCAGATCTACTGAATTCCCGCATAGACGGCGTGCACACCAAGTCGCGCCCAAGTCATCGAAGAAGCTCCACAACGCACGTGCCAATCACCTGCATGTAGCCATTCGCGCTAGAATTGTATACACTCGTGGTGGAAATTGGCTGGTGTGAGTACACTTTGTTGCCAGCAGCGCCGCGTCTCGAATTGACTTCGGCGGCAAGCTTGTCATACGGGTATGAGCGTGAATTGGCCACTAACTCGCGCTTTGCTTGTCATGAGCGCCTTGCTGCTTGTGGTCGCCCTCTTAGTTTGGCGTACCATTGAAAACTCACGGATAACCGGTAGGGTTTACAAGATCGGTTGGGAAAACGACCCGCCGGACCAACTTCCAGACCGTGACGGCCGACCAACAGGACTTATCACCGAGCTGGTCGATGAGAGTGCACGCCGTTGCGGAATTCGTTTGCAGTGGGTGCGGCACAACGAAAGTTCGGAAGCGGCGTTGCGCAGCGGGCAGGTTGATCTGTGGCCCGAGATGGCCATTACCCCCGAGCGCAGGAAGGTTTTCCACATTTCGTCTCCCTACCTCGAGTCGGCTTTGTGCCTCTTGGTGCGGAAGGAAAGCAGTTTTCAGCGGACGGCAGACCTGGCAAAGTCCACGGTTGGCTACGTTAGTTTGCCGATCAATTACCGCCAGGCGCACGCCATTCTACCGGATGCCCGGCTCGTAGCGGCTGCATCGACGATAGAACTGATGGCGGCAGTTTGCCAGCAACGTGTAGACGCTGGCTTTCTGGACCAAGACACGGCGATTACGGGCCTGTTGAACGGCGCAGCGTGTACGGACCATCCCCTGCGAATGATCACCGTGTCCAATGCCATAGTGCAACTCGGGGTTGGTTCCACCTTTGAAGCTGGCGCGGCGGCGGACCGAATTCGGAAGGAAATTGAAGCCATGGCCGCGGAAGGGAGGTTAGTGGACCTGTTCGCGAAGTGGGGCCGCTTGTCCGGAAGAAGCGTGGAGTCTGTCGAAATAATCCTCGATGCGCGTCGCCGGGAGCGCTGGACCATCGGCGTCGCTGCGGTGTTCGCCGTATTGTTCGTCATTGCCTGTTGGCAGGCCGTGCGGGCCGTGCGCGGTAGGAACCAAGCCAGACAAGCCGAAATGGCGTTGAGTGAGAGCGAGCGGCGGTACCGGTCGATCATTGAAACCGCGCAGGAAGGCATCTGGACCCTGGATGACAAGGGCAAGATCACCTATGTAAATCAGAAGATGGCTTCCATGCTGGGCTACTCACGCGAGGAACTTCTCGGGCAGTCGGTGGATATGTTTGTCGATCCCGCACTCATGGAAGAGTCGCGTCAAAAACAGGAAAGTCGAAAACGGGGCACAAAAGAGAGCTACGACTTCATTTTTCGGCGCAAAGACGGCACGGCGTTGCACGCGATTGTGGCCGCGAGCCCGGTTAACGATGCACGCGGTAATTGCACAGGCGCCCTGGGGATGATTGCCGATATCACCGCACGCAAACAGGCGGAACAGGCCCTACGCGAGAGCGAAGAGAAATATCGCTGCTTTTTCGAAGAGGATCTGGCGGGTTATTTCATCTCCACCCCAGATGGCACGCTCCTGGATTGCAACCCGGCATTCGTGCGGATATTTGGTTTTGCCTCCCGCGAGCAGGCCTTGCGGACAAACCTTGCCTCCATCCATCGCAATCCCAACGAGCGGAAGGCGCTTATCGACCTAATCCAAAGCCAAGAACGATTGGAAGAACATCAAAACGAGTTGCGCCGGATGGACGGCACACCTGTCAGCGTGATTGCCAACGTCATCGGCTCGCGGAATCCGCAAGGCAAATTGGAGCAGATCCGGGGTTATGTCATCGACGACACCGAGCGCAAGAAAGCAGAAGAACAGCTCCGTAGATCGCAAAAACTGGACGCGATTGGAAGACTAGCTGGCGGAGTTGCACACGATTTCAACAATCTTCTGACCGTCATCATCGGTTACAGCAGTCGTTTGCTTTCGAAATTACGGCGGTCGGATCCGGCGTATGAGGAGGCTACGGAGATCAATGCCGCTGCGAATCGAGCCGCCGCGCTCACCAACCAGCTGTTGGCCTTCGGCCGCAAACAGGTGCTGCGACCGAGAGCGCTCAATCTCAATGAAGTGATTTCCAACATGCGGGACTTGCTGCGGCGTCTCGTCGGGGAGCGTATCGACCTGGTTGTGATTCCTCATTCTGGATTGGACATGGTGAAAGCCGATCCCACACAGATCGAGCAGGTGATCATGAATCTTGTTATCAATAGTCGCGACGCTATGCCGCGTGGGGGCAAGATCACCGTCGAAACCTCAAACGTCGTCTGGAGCGAGCAGGATGTCGGCCGACCCGTCTCCCAGAAGCCGGGCCCGTATGTCATGCTCGCGGTTTCCGACAATGGCTGCGGCATGGATGCGGAGACGCAATCCAGGATTTTCGAGCCGTTCTTCACCACGAAGCAGGACGGCGGAACCGGCCTCGGCCTGTCGACGGTCTATGGAATCGTGAACCAGAGTGGTGGTTGCGTTTCGGTATACAGCGAAGTCGGTCACGGGACCACGTTCAAAATCCATTTACCCGGCGTCGAGGAGACCGCTGGCACGCTTCCGGAAGAAGAAGAGCGGGTTGAGGAGGAGCCGGAATCCGGTTCGGAGACAATCTTGGTTGTCGAAGACGATGAGACAATCCGCATGCTGGTGCGGAAGATTCTGGTCGAAAAGGGCTACACTGTGCTGACGGCCCCTGATCCTCATGAAGCGATTCAGATCCACCAGAAACACTCGGGTCCGATCGACTTGCTGTTGACCGACATGGTTATGCCTCACATGAGTGGTCGCGAACTCGCAGCAGAACTGGTGCCCAAGCGACCGCAGATGAAAGTGCTCTATGTGTCTGGCTACACCAGAGATGCTATGATCCAGCAGGACCTGCTGGCCCAAGGCATGGCTTTGTTGTGGAAGCCTTTCGAGACGCCCACACTTCTTCGGGAGGTGCACCGGATCCTGAAATCGTCGGTGGATCGGGCCGGCATCCTGATTGTGGACGATCACCGTGAGATTCGGAAACTGTTCCGCTCAACATTGGAGGAGGCTGGGTATCGGGTTCTGGAAGCCTCAAGTGCTGATGAGGCCCTGGCGCGTCTGTCCGAAACAACTATCCATCTCGTAATCACCGACTTGAATTTGCCCCGTCAAAGCGGGAGCGAACTTGCGGAGACAGTGAGATCCCGGCATCCTGGCGTCGCCTTAATCATGGTCTCTGGGTCTTTTGGGTCGAAGCAAGAGTCCCTAGCGAAGCAAATTGGCGTCAGCGCCGTCCTGCCAAAAACGGTTGAACCGGAAACGTTGTTGGAGACCGTCCGCGACGTTCTCGGAGTGAAACGTGATTCGGCCAGCGCCTCTTAACGAGAGCATCCGCATTTCGTGCTGGCTGCGGGCAACGCCCGTAAATTTACGGAGGAAAACCTGCACACTGTTTAGGTTTGCTAATGCTGATGCCGCGCGCTGACGGCATCTTTACCTAACGGACCTGAATTAGCAATGGGTCAGTATTCGAAACCTCGCTTCCCCGAAAAATTACGGATGGGGTATCGGCCCGCTTTGTTTCAGTATTTTAAACGAGGCCGGGGCGTGGGACGCGCATCCAAAGCCTGGGCTCAGACGGAGAGGCAACATGGTGCGGATAAACAAGATACTGGATCCGACACAAACTGGTCAGGACGCCGAAAAATTGAACGGCGATCTGCGCAAGCGCATCGTCGGGCAGGTTCAGGCCATCGACCAGATTGTGAATGTCTACCAGATGCATCTGGCGGGCATGAACAGTCCCGGCCGGCCAGTGGGAAACTTCTTATTTCTTGGACCTACGGGCTCGGGCAAGACGCGCCTCGTGGAAGCGACCGCGGAGAGCCTTGTGGGCGACGCTCGCGCCATGATCAAGGTAGACTGCGCCGAGTTTCAGCATAGCCATGAAATTGCCAAACTGATCGGTTCTCCTCCCGGATACCTGGGCCATCGTGAGACCCATCCGCTGCTGAGTCAAGAGGTTTTAAATCAGTATCATACGGAGACAATCAAGCTCAGCTTTGTGCTCTTTGACGAGATCGAGAAGGCGAGCGATTCGCTGTGGAATCTGCTGCTTGGCATCTTGGACAAAGCGACCCTGACTCTGGGTGACAATCGGCGCGTGGACTTCTCACACGCCATGATCTTCATGACCAGCAACCTTGGGGCTTCCGAAATGGGGTCCATTTTGAGACCCAATTTGGGATTCGCCACTTCGGAAATCGAAGCCCGGCACAAGTCTGGCCTGCTTGACGAAGCTACGACGGATAAGGTGTCGCGGGCGGGATTGGAAGCCGCCCGGCGCAAGTTTACTCCAGAGTTCATGAACCGGATCGACAAAGTGGTGGTGTTCAAACCTCTAGGCCCGGCCGAGCTCAGAAAGATCCTGGAGCTGGAACTGGGGATTCTGCAAACGCGGATTTTCAATTCCTCCATGACGACGCCGTTTGTATTTTCGGTCACGGAATCCGCGCGGGACCATTTGCTGCGTGAAGGGACCGACTTGAAGTACGGCGCCCGTCATCTGAAGCGCGCCATTGACCGCGAGCTGGTGCACCCCATGTCTAACCTGATCGCCACCCAGCAGGTGCGCGGTGGCGACTTGATCAACGTTGACTTCGGTGCAAACGATAACCGACTGACCTTCTCGAAGGAAGCCGAAGACATGTCGGCATACGCGATGATGCAGATATCTGAAGCTTCGGTCAGCGTGCCATTGGCAATGGCTGCCACAGCCGTAACTCCCCGTCGGCGGCGGCCGGCCGCGTAAGCAAGAGTTGAAGCACGCCGGAAGCCGCGAATCATAGAAGTTCTTTAAAATGAAAGGCATCGGCGTTTTCTGCGGCACATTGGCAGAGGTGGGTCGCCTGCGGAACCTATAAGCCACGCGTCGGGCCAGAAAGGAAAAAGAATAGAATAATGAAAGGACCTAGCGGTGTGCGATTACCCGCAGAAGAGTTGGGGTCTTGGGCCTAAGCACACTACACGGGCCGAAGAAATAAGGCAAAACCTAGAGCGCGATTAGGAGCACCTGATTGGGATTTCGAGATGTTTCATAGCTTTTGAGACCAAGGCATAGGCTGGATGCAAACTTGCTCACCGCGGTAAGTAACGGGTCGTCAATCATATGCCCAAGGTAAGGGTCTTGCTCGCAGACGATCACACTGTCGTTGTGGAGGGCCTCCGGTCTCTGCTGAAAGACACTTTCGACTTGGTCAGTATCGTGTACGATGGGCGTGCCCTCTTAGACGCCGCGGAGAGGCTTCAGCCCGACGTAATAGTGACCGACATTTCAATGCCTTTAATGAATGGACTGGACGCGGTGCGGCACATCCGCTTACGCCAGCCAGATGCTAAGGTGATTGTGCTCACCATGCATCGCGACACGCAGTTGGCTGCGGAGGCATTTCGAGCCGGGGTCTCCGGCTATGTGCTCAAAGTATCGCCCAGCGAAGAACTCATTACCGCAATTCGCGAGGTGGCCCAGGGTAAATCGTACGTGACTTCCCTCATGGCCAAGGACCTGATCACCCTTCTGATCGAGGCTGGCCGGCAGCCACGAAAAGACGCGGGTTCTCCCCTGACGCCAAGACAGCGCGAGGTCCTCCAATTAATAGCGGAAGGGCGAACCATGAAGGAAGTCGCCTCCATCCTCAAGATCTCACCCCGCACAGCCGAGTCCCACAAATACGAGATCATGCAGGTTCTAGGTTTGCAAAACACCGCCGAATTGGTCCAATACGCGATGCGGTCAAAGCTCATTTCGGAGTGATCTCTTTGCGCTTCCCGAAGAAGAAGAGGAAAGTCAAAGCGAGCGGCTTGAACGATCGCGTGTTCCCTGACCGGCACGGACGTCTTCTGATCCTCCTTCTTACGTGCGGGTGTGTCGCGATGGTCAGCGTAGTGTGGTTGTATTACACCGTCGAAAAGGATGCGATTATAGCGGCTGCCGGCCGCACGACTTTCGCCGTAGCCGCTGGCAAGGTTGACCAAGTCGCCAATTGGCGCCGCGAGAGAATCGGTGACGGCCGTGTGGCGATGTCATCTCCGTTTCTGCACACCGCCAGTCGGATCCTTTCTAGCCGCACCCCGGCGAATGCGGACCGGATGGACCTCTTGGATTTGATGGGTCGGCTTGGGGGGGCATTTCTGTATACAGATGTAAGCCTGGTTGACCTCGATGGCAACATTCGTCTGCGACTGCATGAGGACGGTACCGATAGCGCTCAGTTTGGAAGGAGTGCCCGCAGCGAGTTCGCTCGCCAGGTACAAAATGCCGGCGATGTTATCCTCTCGGACATCACTTTTCAGACTCGAACCGGTCAGCCTATGATGTCGTTAACCGTCCCGGTGCATGATTTGGGCGCTTTCATTTTCGATATAGATCCGTCGCGGTTTCTATATCCTTATCTGGAAGCCTGGCCGGGCCCCAGCCACACTGGCCAAACCCTATTACTTCGCATTGATGGGGACCAAGTCGTTTACCTGAACAAATGGCGTTATGAGCACGGCAAGGCGCAATCCTTTCGTAGGCCGTTACCTCCGAACGTTCCGCCAGATGCGGTCTTGTATTCCGGCTGGACGGTCGACCAACCGGACTATCGCGGGGTTCGGGTAATTGGAACGGTCCGGCGGATTCCCGATGCGCCCTGGTTACTGGTAAGCAAGATAGACCTCGCCGAAGTGGTGGCGCCGGCTAACAAGCTGGGGTGGGAAATAGCCTTGGTAACAGCATTGATCGGATTGGCCAACGCCGCGGGAGCGGGTATTGTCTGGAAAGGCCAACAAGCCCAAATGCATCGAGAGAGAGAAGCCTGGTTTTACGCAGTGGCCAATGAAACCCCCGCCTACCTCTGGATGGCGTCACCCGGCGAGGAGAACTCCTTTATTAACGGCCCTTTTCGAAAATATCTCGGTACCGACCGGGAGAGCCTCTCCAAAGACTGGACCGATTATGTGCACCCCGAGGACGCCGACCGCGCTCGATCCACTTTTTTGGAGGCGATGGTGCATGCCCGCGCGTACACCGAAGAATTCAGAATCCGCCGTTTCGATGGAGAATATCGAACGGTCGTCAGTGAGGCTGTGCCGCGGTTCTCGTCGAAGGGCCAGTTTATCGGTTTTGCCGGGGCTATTATGGACATCACGGGCCGCAGACGGGCAGAGGAACAACTGCGAACCGCCAACGCGAGCCTCGAAACCGAATTGGCTAAGCGGATTCGCAACGAACAGAAAATCCAGACCTTGAGCGCGAAGCTAATCGAAGCGAGAGAGGACGAGCGAAAGCGCCTCGCTCGGGAATTGCACGATGACCTCAACCAACACGTTGCTGCGGTCAGTATCGCGATGGGCAATCTCAAGAGGCACATCCCGGCGGAGCAAATTGAATTGCGAGACCAAAGCGACCGGATTCATCAAAATCTCGTCCGACTCGCGGAGAATGTCAGCCGGATGTCGCACGAACTCCATCCGGCAATACTCGACTATTACGGACTCGCCCCCGCCATCCATGAGTGCTGCGATGAATTTGCGGCCCTCACTGGCGTTCGAGTGCTCCTTAACACCGATGGTTCTTTCGACGGTGTGCCACCATCGATCGCTCTTTCCGCCTATCGGATCGTCCAAGAGGCGCTACAGAACGTCGCCAAACACGCACACGCCGATACAGCCCGCATAGAGCTCAGCCATCTTGACGGACTGCTGCGGCTCACCATCTCAGACTCCGGCATCGGAATGGACCCAGACAGTGTGGGAACCCGGACCGGCCTTGGTCTGATGGACATTAACGAGCGTGCGCGGCTCGCCGGCGGCAGCGTCGAAATACGAAGTAACCGGAATCAGGGTACGAGCTTGACAGTCGAAATCCCCGTCTGAGAGATTTATTGAAAACCGGTCTCTGCAGGTCCATCCGCACCCGCCTTCAATGTTGCTACGGGGTTCAAATCCCACCCTCGCCGGAGGGGCGGCGTCTGAACCACGCACGGCCCCAGCATTACCACGCTTGTCAGCAGTTTTTGTCAGCAGTTTTGTCAGCACGAGGTCCAAGTCTCATCTGTTTTCCACAGTTCTCAGGTGTCTCATCGATGCCAGAATTGGGCTGAAAACACGACATTTCCGAGAAAAATAATTACACATGGGACTTGACACGTATGGTTTCGTAATCAGCAGGTCGCCGGTTCGATCCCGGCGGGTGGCTCCATAAAATCAAAAGCTTGGATGACGATTCCGAGATATTTGGGGGGAGACAGCAGTGTTGGAGTGAACCCCTCCGCTGAGGCAATCTAAAATTGGCACACTTGCCCGGCTTTTGGGGCAGGGCTCCTTTAGTGTTGAGTCCAAGAATACCAGCAAGTCGCCTTTTTACGTGCGCTACTTAAACCGTTCCTACCCTGATCACCTTCGAAAAAGGGATCGCGCCCTACTCCATACCTACGGAGACAAGCGGTATTCACGCGGCTGAGTTTCCAGCTCGAGTGGAATCACAGATCCTCCAACCCCGTTCAGTGCCAGCGTGGCGCCGAGCGTATACACATGCCGACTTGTCGGGAGTAATCCGAAGCCACTTCCTTGAGCGCCGTTTCCTGCGATCTTCCGGGCCGCCTCGTCGTTGTGGACCCTAAGATATCCGGGACTCGCTCCCGGGATGCGGGATCATTTCCACCAGCCTCGAATAGAGTGTGGAGATCAAGGGAATCGGCGCGCCCATCTCAATGAACGGCCTGACCACTCGTCGCGTCAGTTCGTCCATTCCTGATAGTCTACAGGCTGGCGTTTCGGCGCGGTTGCGCCGGATGAAAACGGCCAAGGGTAGCCGCAGCGCGGCGTCTGAACTGGGCGCGCGCATCGCCGCACCGAGCCAGGCGCCCCGATTGTGGTGCGTGCGCTGCCAGTTCCTGCCCGCGCACCGCCGGACACGCTTCTTTCAAAAGGCTTTCCTCCAAACGCGCCTGCAGCGGCTCGGATTTCTGATGCATAATCGGCTCATGGCGCAGGGGCCATCGCTGATTTTCGACAAATCGTCGCTGGAAAGCCTCAATCTCGATGAGGCGGTCCTGCTCGACAATTTCTATTCCTCCGTCATCACACCGGTCTTTTTCGTCGAGTGCCTTGCCGATCTGGAAAAGAACATGCGCAGCGAAAGCACGCCCGAGCAACTCGTCGGCTCGCTGGCCGACCGCACCCCGGAATGCGGATGCCGCGTCACGGTTCATCATCTGGACGTTTTGCGTGCGGAACTCTGCGGGCGATTTAACCTGTCACGAACGCTGGGAAGGCCCTACATCGCGGGCGGCAGGGCCGTCCAACTCGGCGACCAGAAAGGCATGATTTTCCAGCAGACCAAGGAGCAGGAGGCCCTTCAGCGCTGGATGTCGCGTGAATTTCTGGAGGCGGAGCGCGGCATCGCGAAATGGTGGCGACGATCCCTGACATCCATCGATCTTGATGGCATGGCGAAAGCGGTTATGGGCGAAATTGGCCCGCACTGGCGCAAACCCAAGAGCCTGAAAGACGCGAGGGAGATGGCGGATATCATCATCGACCAGACCGACCCGGAATGGTTGCTCGGCTTCGGCATAGATCTTCTCGGCGTGCCGGAGGCTAAGGAATGGGTCATGAAGGACTGGATTGGCCGTCGGCGGCCGCCGCTGCGCGAGCACCTGCCGTATTTCATCTTCATGCTGTCGATCAACATTTTCTTCTGCCTAGTCCTGCCGACGCAGTTGCTGAAAAACGTCAAACCGAGCCACCACATCGACCTCGCCTATCTCTATTACCTGCCGTTCTGCTCCGTGTTCACTTCCAAGGACAACTTCCATGTGCAGATCGTACCGCTGTTCCTCGAACCAACCCAGACCTTCGTCAACGGCATCGAGTTGAAGGAGGATTTGAAGCGCCTCGACGAGCGCTATTCCGCGTTGCCGGAAGAAGAATTTAATCAGGGCCTCGATCACTTCGCGCGGTACCCGCCTCTGGATACCAGTTTCCTGACGACCCGGCTCTGGGATACGTATCTGCCGAAATGGCGCAACACAGGGCCTGCGCCCGTGGTCAACGAGCAAATCCAGAAAGCCCTACTCGACACGATCAACAGGATTAAGGAGTCCTCCAAGCCCAGCGACGCACAAAGTATGGATGAACTCAGCTACGTCACGATGGAAAGCAAGATCCACCCTGCGGAGGGGCAAGTGGCGGCGCTATTCTCCTGAGATGGAGCAGCGCATCATAGACAGTGAGAAGGAGCATTGATGCCGATCGCTTTCCATCCCGCTTGCGAACATCCTCCCGATGATACGGTGCTTTGCCGGTTCATGGACTTTCCCAAGTTCCGCGACCTGTTCGCGAACGAGGAGCTTTATCTCCGCCGCACCGATCTCTTCAAAGAAATAGACCCCAATGAAGGGCTGGCTTCCGACGAGTATGTCCGTGCAGCCCGTGGACTCCGCAGGTACGATTTACGCGATGAATTAACGCTGAACAACGATCAGGCCTTTGCGCGTCAGGCCAGCGAGGCCTATTACATCAACTGCTGGCAGCTTTTCGAGGGCGAGACGCTCGATATGTGGAAGACCTACGGCCAAGGTGTCGCGGTCTTCTCCCGCTTCGATCTGCTGCGGACCGCGCTCAGCCCTATGCTCGACGACATCCTGCTCGGAATCGTCAGGTACGGCGAGAAGGACATGACGGGTTACAACCTGATCCGGTTCCTTTACACGAAACGGCATCATTTTTCTAAAGAACGGGAACTGCGGGTCGTACTGCAATGCTATGACCCTGTGGCCGGAACCAACAGGCATTTCAACGCCGACAATTTTCCCAGCCGCGAACCACTCGACGATCTGAACCCCCTGCATCCTTGGGTCCATCCATTCAAACGCCGCCGCATCGATTTGAAAGACGTCGCAACCGAAATCCGCCTATCCCCGTGGGCGACAGCCGACGAACTCGAAGAAGTGAAGGCATGGGTCAAAAACAAGAACCTCTCCTGCCCGATCACTCATTCCGACCTGACCAGCCCGATAACCCCGACGCTCAGTGAGTTGCGAAAGCTCGGCTGAAGGGCGAACTATCCGTGGGCTTCGCTACCCGTCAGAGCATCCAGAGTAATGCGGCGACGGTGAGTTCGGCATCATTGGACTGTAGCCCTCCAAGGAGCCCAAGGGCGACGCCGAACGATGGTTCAGAGGTTTCCAGGCGCATGCTTCGCAGCCGGACTGTGTCCAAGGGCTACCCCAAAGCGAAGTTGTTTCGGGCCAAAGAACACTCATCCGAGTATGCTCTTTTGATGAAAGCCGAATCGCTGCTTTCCTGAGGAGCGCGTCGCTGTTTTGAGATTGAGACATGCCCTGCCACTGACGATCCCCACGTCGGATTCTCGGAGATTACCCCCCACTAACGCCGCAGCGTCCGGCAATTCAGGTGGTCGCGACTTCGCGCGGCAAACCGGAGGCTGGGAGAGTTGTTCAGGCCGATATGACCGAACGGATCGATGCCGTGACCGGCCTTCTCCATTCCATCTGTGATGTCCGGCTCCCCTCAATGACGTGGCCACCTCCGGCGTTCTTGACGCCGAGGTTGCACGGGAGTGAGACCTTGGAGTTATCTAAACGTTTTTGTCTGCCCCGCTCTCCTACACGGCTCCTCTACATGTAGAACCGGTAGTGCCGATTTTCCTCAGCATCTCCTATATATGCTAAGATCTCCCCTATTCGCCTCGCAAAACGAATCGTGATTGGATCGCCGTCTGCGAAGTCTGAGTTGTTGAAGTTCATCTTTGTCAGTGCAAGCACTTCACGAAAGAGACGACGTGGCGTAGCGTCGCCGCGATGATCTAGCAGCTGAAAGGGCTCCGGTACATAGCCTTTGGGGTACGTCCCGAGCTCGGGGATGTAGCCCATCGTGTACAGGAAATGCGCATTCCCCAACTGCGCATGCATGCGCCGCAAGGGTGGATACCCACCTTCGCGAAAAAACCGTACTCCCGTCTGCTGCATTGACACGAAATCGTATTCCCTGATGCCCCCCAGACCCGCGCAGAATCCCTCGAATTCGTCTTCCCAGAACTTCGATGTCTTGTGCAACACGATCCGCCGTGGAGGGAGGCCTCCCCGGAATTCCTTGTACCGTTCAATAATGAGGCGCATTAGCTTCTCTGCGCCATCTCGCGGCAAGTGAGGCGAGCGCTTTTGATCCCAGTGAAATCTATGGCCCCTCACTACAAACGCCTCTCCGTCACCGGAAAACACCTGCGCGAGGCTCGTATGCACGTTGATAGAGTCTTCCGCGATGCCACGGAAAAAGCTTATACCCACGAAGCAGGTCCCCGGGTCCATACCTTCCAATCGCCAAGGGAGCGCGCCAGTGGACTTGTAGTACTGGGCTACGCAGAAGTTCCACGCCTTCTGTGCAGGATGCTGCGAGGCGGCCGAGAACAGCCGAGACTCCAGCGCAAGTTGGATTGGCCGCTGCGTTTTCATCGTTCGAGCCTTCAGCGCCCGACGAAGATTCTTGTACACGAAATCGTCCGTACCCACATTGCCTGGAGCTAAGCTTTCGAGGAAGTGCATTTGGCCGGTCTCTTGTTCCAAGCGCAGCAGCCTCGCGAATAACCGATCCTTTGTCTGGGAGCCCGCGCGGACCAGGTACGACCCAGCTTCGGCGCAATACTCGACAATCGCCTGTGGGATGGCGCAGAGGACAACAAGTGTCCCCGGCAAGCTTTCACAAGTCAGCTCAACCTTTTCCGTCAACAAGTCAACCGCAGATCTGAAGCCTACTTCATATTTCTGCTGGGTTACAACATTGGAAATCTCACTTTGCGTAATTATGCCTTGCGGTGCCTGCAATGCCCGTATGCGGCTCTGAAAAGGACTGGTTTCATTGAAGCCGGGAAAGTCTGGCAACTGCCGTGGCTTGTCTTTTTTGCCGGGTACAACGTCAGCGCACTGATTGATCCACGTCTGCGCCAGTTCACTGGTCTGGTGCGTACCGACAACACTGATTACGACCTCGGCTGGATGCAGCGGGGAATCTAAACCTGCTGGCCCGGCTTCTCGGAGCCCCACTTTAGCGTCTTTGGCAGCGTAATTACCTGCAAACATCAGAAAGGGCTCTTCGAGTAAATCAAAGTTCAGGCGTACATTCTGTTGTGTCGTAGAGGCGCTGCTCATTCGTCTTCGCCCTCGCCAGATTGAGAAGCCTCGGCTTCGAGCTCGGCCCAGTCGACTTCGTGTTCGCTTTCGATGATTTCAATGAGGCTCTTGCCATCGGCTGGAATCCCAAATCTCGCTGCACCCTGCACGAATGAAGCCATAATCACGACCTCGCTGGCGTCAACTGGAATTGTAATCGTGCCTTGACCCGTAGACAGAAACCAGGCCCAGAAGAACAGATGATTGAGAACCTGATAATTTCGATCCTTGGACTTCCGCGATGTGCTCAAACCTCCTGCGTCGCTAGCCGCGACCGGTTGCTCGCCATCGGTCGTGAATACGTAGCCCGGAACGAGGCGCAGGAATATTTCTCCACCAACTTCTTGAAACGCGACCCGGCAAGAATGATGCACCCAAAAGGCCAACTTGCCGGTCTTCTTGCCGTAATAAGGGTAGGCCACCTTTCGGAGGGCAGAGGCTCTCCGCATTGGCGACCACGCAACGCTTCGCTCTAAACCACCCGGCGCCGGCGGAAAGTAGAAGTTGCCGCGGTATTTTACCCGCAACCCAAGGCCCGATGCATATTGATCGAGCGCGTCATTGAACCGCCGAATGACCGCGTTTCTAGTCGCGCCGTCCAGGAAGTAGTCCGGAAATGGAACCTCTCTGATGGTTGATAAATCCAAGAAGTGACGAATAGATGGCAGGGCCTGCCGCGGATCACGAAATGCAAGGTAGCGATTGAATTCGAAAACTGAGCCAAGATGGGAGGCGTCCTCTTGCTCGGCGAGTCGTCGAGCCGATAAATCGCACGCGTATAACAACGAGGGCACCGACACAACTGAGAGCAAATTGACGTGAAGAGTCTCACGAATCTGGTCGATTAGGAACTCTGTTCGTTCCGCCTCGTCGGGTATGGCAACTTCGCATACATCCAAAAGTGAATCGCGTGTAAACTTATCAGACCTAAGGGAAAATTTGATTCGTCGCGTATCATGGCACTCGGGAAACGCGGCCAAGTAGTGCTTCACAGGCTTCCAGTACCCGAGATCCTTCGAAGGATCGTAAACCAGCAGTATGACTGGTACATTGCTGCTGACCCAGTAGCGCATGTCAGCTTCGGTGGCTACGAAATCAAAAGATGTACTCGTTCGGCCACCGAAGTAGCTCACACCAGACTTAACTTGGACCTTTATGATGTGGCCGGAGACCTCCCCGTTCTTGACCAACTCAATCTCTCCGTCAAATCCGTAATCGTCATTCGGAGTCCGCCGCCATATCGCCCCCATAGCATTGGTGATGCGGTCCACATAGATATACCCAGAGCGCTCGGTGGGTTGGTTACGATTGAGCCGTTTCACCCTGGAATCCATCGGCCATGCCATCTGAATCATGCTGGCTGGCGTTGCTGCCATGAAGATGTTCGGACCCTCGGCCAGACGGAACGGTTTTGATAGTTGTCTCCGATACGTCTCCAATCCTGAATCTCGCGCGCATAGGTCGTCTCGGACTCCTTCCTTCGCTATACAAACAGGTGCTCATTCCCTCGGCGGTGTTTGAGGAACTGAGGGCATCCAAGCGCGACCTGCCTCCTGCAATCGACCTTGCCTCAGAGGCGTGGTTGATCGTCGCGTCGGCAAGCAACCAGCAGCGGGTGCAGGAGCTTCGCGCGGATCTCGACCCCGAAGCTGAAGCAATCGTACTTGCAATCGAGCGTCGAGCTGATCTCCTCCTTGTCGATGAAAGGCGCGCCCGGCGGACTGCAACTGATGCAGGCCTCACGGTCACGGGTCTCCTCGGCGTCGTGACCAGGGCGAAACGGGCTGGGCTGATTGATCTGGCCAAACCTGTGCTCGATGAATTGATACAGATTGGCTGATTCTGGATTGGGCCTGACCTTTACGCAGAAGCTCTCGCGGAACTGGGCGAGGCGTGACTTGTATAGCGCATCCCACCTCGAGTGTGAAGATGCGGTCGCAAGCCCGTCATGCTCCACCCCTTCAAGACCGTCCGTTCTTGGGCCCTTCGCCCCACTTACAGTCGTCTGCAGTGGTTTGAACTGCGCTGGCTCCAACCTGAGCCATCTCGGCAAGATTCGATTCTTTTAAAATCAATCGGTTACATCACTACTTCACTTCTGAAGGCGTCCAGAAAACCTGCTGCACTTGATTCGTATAGTCGGAATCATCCATGCGCAAGCCCGCCGAAACATAGACGCCTAGCATGTCCATTTCATCGCCCTGGATGCGAAACGGGGCGCGCTCCATCGCGATGCGCTGTCCCGCATAGCTAGGAAACCACGCGGAACTGGGTAGCACTTCGGTGACCGCGTCCAGGTCCGGTAGCGAAAGCGCCCATGGAAATTCATTGCCGCCGAACAGGTCGGCGACACTCGCGTTGTTGGCCAGCCGTGTAGTCAAGAACTGCAATGGGAGCGGCGTCACGGTGAGCAAGTAGAATCCCGTGACCGCCTCGCGCGGCACGTGGATTTCGTAGCCCCGATAGAGAATGATGGTCTCCTGCGCACGTGTCATATAGGAGCGCGCGCCGCCGCCCTGCTAGAAGGCGTCCGCGACGGCCTTGCGGACATCGGCGATCAGCTGCTGGGCGTTGAGCCCGACGCGAGCGTCGTGCGTAAGCCCCTTGGACTTGCACTGAACGATCAGGACTTTGCGGTCATGCAGGACTAGGACCAGTTCCTCGCCATTATCGGCAGGACCTTTGGTTGGATTGACGAGGACCGAGCCCGCAGGGAAAATACGGCCGAGCCCGCTCTGAACTGGTGACGGTAGGCGTCGCCACGGATGGAGAGGGAATGGTTGCGCGCATCAAACAGCACCCAGTTGAGATCGCTGGGCTCGAAGCCCTTCCTCAGCATGCTGCCCATCAACCCGCGCTCCACCGCGACGAAATAATCCTGCAGCCGTTGCTAGACAATGTCGATGACACCAGATGAAATCGGTTCGACGGCTTGCTGGGGAAAGGGCCGCGTCACCAGCAGTCCGGTCAAGAGCTCAATCCACGTCTGGTGCCGATGGATGTCCGCCGACTCGGACTGGAACTCGTCCGCTGGGACAAAGAGGTAGCGCAGGGTCAAATGCGAGAGCAGGCAGATGGGGTCGAGGTTCTCGACGGCCTCAAGAAGTCCCTCAAATGCGATGGTGAACGAACTCGTCATTGCTCCAGTCCGGCAATGTGAACAAAGTGCATCAACCCTGCTCCCG
>Ga0326728_10008358_pt1 | contig 25798 bp, 16 predicted proteins | sample MB3enrmetagenome_FD_207602 | JGI IMG/M metagenome (GOLD analysis project Ga0326728, IMG submission 207602) | Lab enriched peat soil microbial communities from McLean, Ithaca, NY, United States - MB31MN | ecosystem: Environmental > Terrestrial > Soil > Wetlands > Peat | place: USA: New York... | reverse complement strand
TCGCGGCGCCATAGACCATTCCTCGGCGGAAGCAGGAAGCAATTCCTGCTTCCGCTATCGCCACAATAGGAGACCGTGTCATGAACATGAGGAATCTTCTTGCGGCCTGCCTTTTCTGCGGCAGCGCATTGACGCTCTCTGCCCAGCAACCCGTCGATCCCCTGCACCAGCCTGCCGCCAGCGGGCCGCCGCTGACCGTCACCATGCAGTTCATCCAGGACAAGCTGAGTGACCTCGGCCAGGATTCTTTTGTCGTCTTCCTACAGAGCACAAGCCAAGGCAACACCTGGACTGCTACCGTCACAAACCAGATCAGCAATGTTTTAGCTGACCAGAGCCAGTGCCGCATCTCCTACCATTGGAAGGGAACAGATCTTGAGGCGCTCCCGGCTAGCGGTATTGCTCCTCGGCGCAAGTTAGAAATCTCACCTCACATCGATGCTTTCGCCGATGTCTTCCCCCTGATGATGGCGGCGGAGCGAAGGGCAAGCAATCAAACCTTCAGGGATTTGGATTATGTGTTCTCCCTGCGCTCTGTTCAGGAGATTGTGGTCAAGCCCTATGAACAGTATGAAACCGAACGGCTTGCGAGGAATGGCCACCCCGACACCATCGTCACCTCCACCAGCCCTCCCATGACGGCGCTGGTTGTGCGCCAGCCGCATGGCGTGGAGTACTCCATCATCTTTACCGACGCCTCGCTGGCTGACCGCGTCGCCAAGGCCATGGTTCATGCCGTCGAACTCTGCGGCGGCGGCAAAAGTGAAGAGCCGTTCTAACGAGAGAGGCTATGAAGAACTTAATACGCGTCGGATTTACCTTGTTTTTCCTGGTTCTGTTCAGCATTCCGGCGGTTTCACAGCAATCCGTCGCGCCTCCGCCCAAACCGGTCAATGACGCGCCCGCCAACACCGCGGTCCTGAAGCTGTTGCAGGTGGGCATGCCGGAGAGCGTTGTCCTGGACAAGATTCGCGCCATCACCGATAAGTTCGATACCTCTATCGATGCCTTGGTGACGCTCAAACAGGCCGGCGCGACAGAAGCCGAACTGAAAGCCGTGATGGCGCAGGGTGCAGCGTCCACGGATGCGCCACTCAACGGCGCGCCTGCATCCACCGGCCCATCCCTCGCCGACACCATGCAATTTATCCAGGACAAGCTGAACAATCTCGGCAAGACCGCCTTCGTCGAGTTCATGCAGGACGTGAATACGGGCCCCGCTGGAACTTTCACCATCACAAACGAGATCAACAATCTGGTTGGCGACCAGAACCAGTGCCGCATCTCCTACCATCGGAAGATGTCATTCAATGGTAAAACCACTTTGGATAAAAATGACGCCTTCTCGTTGCGCGATGTCCAGGATATTTTGGTAAAGCCCTGGGAACAGTATCAAAACGAAATATTTGCGAGAAACGGCACCCCCAACTACACCATCACATCCTCCAACCCGCCCATTATTCTGCTTCAGGTGCGTCGTCCGCGTGGAGAGGAGAACGTGGTCCTGTTCACCGACACCGACCTTGCTGACCGTGTCGCCAGAGCCATGCAACATGCCGTTGAACTCTGCGGCGGCGGCAACAAAGACAAATTTTAATTAAGGAGGAATTTAGTGATGAAAACTCTGCGCATTCTCGTTTCCGTTCTTGTTTTGGCGGCCTTCTCCACGGCCATCGCCCAAACCGCCGTCCCGCCCCCGCCCAGGCCCGTCGACATTTCCTCTGGCGTGATGGCCGGCATGTTGATCGCGAAGACCAATCCGGAATACCCTCCTATCGCCAAGGCTGCCCGCGTCTCTGGCACGGTGGTGCTGCAGGCCACCATCTCCAAGGCCGGAAGCGTTGAGAACCTGCGCGTCATCAGCGGGCCAGCCATGTTGCAGCAGGCCGCCCTGGAGGCCGTCAAAACCTGGCGCTACAGGCCCTATCTGCTCATGGGCAAGCCGGTGGAAGTGCAGACCACAGTGAACGTCATTTTCACGCTGGGCGGGAGTCAGCCTCCGTCCAATGCCAACCCCTCGGAATACGCCGAGCCGGCCCAATCCCAGCCCACCGCCGTCCCTCCGCCGCCCATGCCCGCCGCCGACAGCCCCTCGCTGGCGGTCACCATGCAGTTTATCCAGGACAAGATGAACGAACAGGGCAAGATCAACTACACGCTGCGCACGCATGACAACGCCTCGGGAGAAGACTGGCCGGTTTATCAGATCAGTATTTACGCCACCAATGTCATTGCCGACCCCGCAACCTGCCGCATCACCTGGCACAAGGTGACCACAAATGGCGGGAAAGTAGGCATTGATAAGGATTTTTCGCTCGACCTTCGCAATGTGCTGACGTTAGAGGTGAGGACCAGTACCTACGAGGCCAAGATGGAGGACACCGCGAACGGACATCCTGAGTTGGATAAGCGGCAGGATCCCCCCTACTTCACGGTTACAGCGAAACTCAAGGGAAATACGGAGACTCCGCTCTTCTTCTCCAGTGAAGAAATGGCCAACCGCATCGCCAAAGCCATGGTCCACGCGGTCGAGCTTTGCGGCGGCGGCGACAAGGAGCCGTTCTAGAGCTATACAACGCGCCTCACCCCCGGCAGCCGCACCAGCGGATCAGCTATGAGCCAGCAGCCAATGCAGGCCAGCAGGCCGACTGTGCCGAACTTGACCAGCGCCGGAGCAACCCAGCCGTGCAGCAGCAGGCTCACGCCCACCAGCACTGGAGGGTGAATGATGTAGACCGCGTAGGCCCTCCGGTTGAGCCACGCCCAAAGCGCCGAGGGCTGATTCATCCGCGCGTGGAAGAGCAGCAGCCACAGGGCAATCAATCCCCAGGCCACAAATGGCTCCCAAAGAGCGTAGAGAATCGCTGTCCAGGAGAGCCCGCCGGAGAAGTTGGATTTTCCCGGTCCGTTGAGAGCGTTGGCCACCAGGCTGCCCGCCGGCATGGCCGGCCATGCAATCACCAGAGCGATAATCCCGGTCCGCGCATTCTTCCAGTTGAGCTGCCGCAGCCAGTCATAGCGCCATGCCGCAATGCCCGCCGCAAAGAGGAAGATGTAGGTGGCAAAGTAGCCCAGTTGCAGTCCGATTACGTTCTCGCCGGTGGGAACGAACTGGCGGATGGCAAGCGCAACGGCGCCGGTTCCCAGGGCGCTCAGCAGCCACCAGCGGCCAACTGGAACCCTGCTGGGTGTGCGTTGTGAATTGACCAGGGGCGAGCCGAAGACTGCCCGCCAGGCGCAATAAACCAGGCTGAAGATCAGCAGCGCCTGCGTAAACCACAGCGGACCGTTGATGAATTCCTTGTGCCGCCAGAGCCAGATGATCGCCGGCCAGAATCCCTTGCCCTGCGCGAAGTTCACAACCCCCGCGGTTAGCGGCCCCAGAATCAGGCCGAAAGCCAGGAGCGGCACTCCGAGACGCAGAAAGCGGTCGCCGATGAAGCGCGCATAGCCCTTGCGCTCCAGCGAGGCAGGCGTGAAGTAGCCCGCCAACAGGAAGAAAAAGCCCATGAAGTAGGCCTGGTTGGTGGTGCAGAAGAGGATGAGCAGTTGGCTGGAGAGCGCGCCGGAGGGATCGATTTCGTGCCAGAACCAGCTGCCGATCGCGCCATACGTGATCGCTGTGTGGTGCAGGATGACGAAAACCGTCATCACGCTGCGCAGACGGTCAATGTACAGGTCGCGCTGGGCCATAAGTCATTGTACGAAAGGCAGTGTTCTTCTGGTTCGACAGAATGAAATGCCCCAACTCTCGCATAAGAGCCGGGGCACAAAGCAAAGAGCCAAGAGCTAATAGCCGAACTTCAGTACATCACAATCTTTTCGAAGGAATCCGGCTTGAGGCTGGCGCCGCCGACTAAGGCGCCATCAATCTCTTCTTCGCCGATCAGCGCGGTGGCGTTATCCGGCTTCACGCTGCCGCCGTAGAGGATACGGATATTGGCTGCGATGGCCGGACCCAGCAGTTTGGCTATTTCAGCGCGAATGATCTTGTGCGCTTCCACGGCCATCTCCGGCGTAGCGGTCTTACCGGTGCCGATGGCCCAGACCGGCTCATAGGCAATCACAATCGGCGCAGCCATTTCTGCCTTGATGCCCGCCAAGGCTCCCGCGATCTGGGTCTTGAGCACCGAGGCTGTCTTGCCCGCCTCGCGTTCGGCCAGCACTTCGCCGATGCAGACCACGGGTATCAGCCCGTGCTTCAGCGCGGTGTGCAGCTTCTTGTTCACGATTTCGTCGGTCTCGGCAAAGTACTGCCGGCGCTCGGAGTGGCCGATCAGCGTATGCGTTCCGCCCACGGCCTTGAGCTGGCCCACCGAGGTCTCGCCGGTATAGGCGCCCTCCTCGGCAAAGTGGATATTTTGCGCGCCGACCGCGACATTGCTGCCCTTGGCGGCGGCAATCACCGTAGGCAGCAGCACGGGCGAGGGAAACAGGGCGATCTCGTCGCGCGTGTGGCCGGCAACGAGCGGCAAAAAGGCATCGACAAACGCTTTGGCTTCGGCGGGCGTCTTGTACATCTTCCAATTGGCTGCAATCAGTGCTTTACGGGGCATATTTCTCAGACTCCTCGAATTCATAGTAGTGGATTCCAGCCGTCGGGAGGGTGATGACGGGCACAATACGGGTCAGCGATTCCTGTTCCGGACCATGGCAAGCTCTGCTTCAGCGGCGTTATTTCAGCTTCATCTCAAAGGCCAACGGCAATAGCTCGACGAAGGTCATCATGCGGTCGCCGCCGGCGGAGGGAAAGATGATCGGCGCATCGGGCTGGATGAACTCGGCGAGCACCTGCCGGCAGGCGCCGCAGGGCGGGCTGGCAAGGGAGTTCAAATTGGCAATGGCGACGGCTTCGACGCGGATTTCAGGTCCAAACTGGGAAACAGCCCGTACCAAAGCAGAACGCTCGGCGCAAATGGTCAGTCCAAAGCTCACGTTCTCTACATTGGCTCCGGTGACGATTTCGCCATTGGAGAGCCTGAGCGCCGCGCCCACCCGGAAGCCGGAGTAGGGGGCATAGGCATGCAGCGCCGCCTGACGAGCCTTGTCGAGCAGGCTGAGCAAAGCGGTTTCAGTCGAGGATTGGTCGTTCATTGTCTGTTTAATCCCCCTAAAGGGTGAGTATTGAGGTTATAGCATTTGCGCGTTGCTGTAAATTAGGGGCGGTTGATCTTATTCGGCTCCTCAAGTTGAGACTCATCTTTCCGATAAGGGCCTTAGTACTCTCTGTGCCGGGAGTGTCCTTCCGGCCGGACGGATAAGTGGGCGCAATGGATGAATTGACGAGGGAATTCGTAATCGAAAGCCAGGAAGGGCTGGATCGGATGGAGCACTGCCTGACCGATCTGGAGGTGCGTCCCCAGGATGCGGGATTGATCGGAGATATCTTCCGCTCTGTTCACACCATCAAGGGAACCACCGGATTTCTGGGCTTCAGCCGGCTGGAGAAGCTGGCCCACGCGGGAGAGAACCTGCTTGGCCTGCTGCGCGAGGGCAAGTTGACCGCCGGCCGCGAGATCATCACCGGCCTTTTGCAACTGCTGGATGGGCTGCGGTCCATTCTCAAGACAATCGAGTCGGACAGCACCGAGGGCGAGGGCGACGATGCAGTTCTGATTGGCTGGCTGGAAGAGTTGCAGGCTCCGGCGCAGGCGCAGGTAAAACAGCCGGCTCATGCCAGGGCTGGCGCTCATGCGGCGCTTGCCGCGCCCTCAGAGGCCTTGTCTGCGCTGCCGGCGGCGTCTGCGCCAGTTCCGCCGGCGCCGCCCCCAACCGTCCCAGGACCGGTTCACCTCGAGCCGGTAGAGCCTGCCCATGCTCATAAGGAGGCAGAGGACGACCCCGCCCGGTCACACACCCAAGGGACCGCCGCCGAGAGTACGCTGCGCGTTGATGTAACGCTGTTGAACAGGATGATGAACCTGGTGGGCGAGCTGGTGCTGACCCGTAACCAGGTTTTGCAGGCCACCTCGGCTGATCCCGAGATGACGCTGCTCAGCCGCCGCCTGGACATGGTCACCGCCGACCTGCGCGAGTCGGTCATGAAGGCCAGGATGCAGCCGGTATCCAACATTTTTTCCAAAATGCCGCGCATGGTGCGTGACCTGTCGCAAGCGCTTGGCCGGCGCGTCCGGCTGCAAGTCGAAGGCCAGGATACGGAACTGGACAAGAGTTTGCTGGAAGCCATCAAGGACCCGCTCACTCATGCGGTAAGAAATTCGCTGGATCATGGCATCGAACCGCCTGATGCGCGCCTGGCGGCAGGCAAGGATCCGGAAGGAATGCTGGCGCTGAAGGCCCGTCAGGAGGGCAGCTACGTAATCATCGAGGTCTGCGACGACGGCGCCGGCATCAATGTTGAAAAGGTGCGCCTGAAGGCCATTGAGCGCGGCCTTATCACCGCGGAGCGCGCGACCCAACTGGGAGAGCGCGAGCTGCTGCAACTAATCTTTTTGCCCGGCTTCTCCACAGCCGAGGCGGTGACCAAAGTCAGCGGCAGGGGCGTGGGCATGGACGTGGTGCGGACGAATGTGGAGAAGATCGGCGGCAAGGTCGAGATCGACTCCCGCGTTGGCCGTGGAACCACGCTGCGCATGCGCATCCCGCTTACCCTGGCTATCATTCCGGCCCTGATCGTGCGCAGCATCAATCAGAGTTTTGCGCTGCCCCAGGGAGCGCTGTCGGAACTGGTGCTTATTCCTCCCGAGAACGCGGCAACGGACATCGAGTGGATTGAGAACGCGCCGCTTTACCGGCTGCGCGGGAAGCTTCTGCCGCTAATTTTTCTGGATAGGCTGCTGATGCCCGGCGTGGAACATAAGATAGCCAGCGAGCGAGACCTTTTCATCGCCGTTCTGGATGCCGAGGGCCGCCGCTTTGGCTTGGTGGTGGATGGGTTGGCCGATCCGGAGGAGATTGTTGTCAAGCCGCTCTCCGGGGTATTGAAGGAGATCGGTCTGTTTTCCGGAGCAACTGTACTGGGTAACGCAGACCTGGCGCTGATTCTTGATCCAGGGTTAATCGCCTTGAAGGCCGGGGTAACCCTGCGCGAAGAAGAGGCTGCCTGCGCGGGCGATGACGAAACCGAGGACGCCAGTGCCCTCCAGTATCTGCTGGTGGAAATAGCCGGGCGTCAGGCGGCGATACCGTTGGCGGATGTGCTGCGCATTGAGCAATTGCCGCTCAAGCGCATCGAATTCATCGGCTGCCGGCCGGTGCTTAACTTCGAGGGCCAATTATTGCCGGTCGAGGATTCGGGCTGCATGTTGGCCGCGGTCGAGGGCAATCCAGAGGCGAAGATCATCGTGGTGGTCTGCCGCGAGGGCAATCGGCATGTGGGCATTGCGGTTTCCCATGTGCTGGATGTGGCCTCCGGGGGCGACCTGTTCGAGGCCGGCACCGCTCAGCGCACCGGCGGGGTAACGCTGCTCAAGAGCCGGGTTACCGGCGTGGTTGACCTGGGCACTACAGCCCCATTGTCCGCCGCCCAGCCGGCGGCTGACGAGTTGAGCCGGAGAGCGGAGACATTGGCATGAGCACAGCAACGACGGCATTGCATCACAAAAAGAAGGCAGCGGCAGCGCAGGTGGAGTTGTGCACGCTGCTCATGGGGACAAAGATGTTTGGCTTGCCCATCACGCACATTCTGGAAATTGTAGGTTCGGTTAAACCTCAGCCGGTTCCACTGGCGCCCATTTTTGTCGGCGGCCTGGTGCATTATCGCGGGGATGTGCTGACCACCGTGAGCCTGCGGCAGTTGCTGGACTTGCCGCCCAGGGAGGGCCGGCAGGATCTTCTGGTGATGGAGAGCGCGGGTGGAGTTTTTGGTTTATTGGTGGATTTGGTCAGCGAGGTGCTGACGGTTTCATCGGCGGATTACGAGCCTAATCCTTCGATTCTAGACAAGCGCCGGAGAGCCTTGTTTGTCGGCGCTTACAAGCTCAAGGACGGCCTGCTCATCATGCTGGATCCCGAACAACTGGACCCCATGCGGCTGAGCGCGACCCGAGCCGCTTAGGACCGGAGCAGTATTGGCAAGGAGATGACTATGCGAGCTTTGATTGTCGATGATTCCCGCTTTGTGAGGGGATATCTGCGCGGCCTGCTCGAAGAAAAAGGATTCGAGTGCGAGGAGGCTGCTGATGGCCAGGCTGGCATGGAGCAGTTGAAATCGCGCCCCCCTTACGACATCGCGCTGGTGGACTGGAATATGCCGGTGATGGACGGGCTGGACATGCTCAAACAGTTGCGCGCCCAGGGGTATTCCGGCATCAAGGTCATGATGGTGACCACCGAGGCGGAAAACGACTACATTCTCCGCGCCCTGGACGCCGGCGCCGATGAGTACCTGATGAAGCCCTTCGACGATGAAGCATTAACGGAAAAGCTGGCCATGCTCGGCCTTGTGGAGGCCTGAAAGATGCCCTCCGGCCAACGAACCCGGATTTTAATCGTGGACGACTCGGCAGTGATGCGAAGCCTGTTGCGCGCCGTGATCAGCGCGGATGCCAACCTGGAAGTGGTTGGCACAGCGGTAGAGGGAGAATCTGCCTTGAGCGCGATAGAAACCCTTTGTCCCGACCTGGTTCTGTTGGATGTGGAGATGCCGGTGATGGACGGGTTGGTCACGCTGAGGCAATTGCGCGCGCGGGGACACAGAATACCGGTCATCATGTGTAGTTCGCTCACGCAGCGAGGCGCCAAGGTGACCATCGAGGCCCTGGCCTGCGGCGCATCCGACTATGTAACCAAGCCCGCGGGGCAATCCAGCCGCGAGGCGTCCATGCGAGCGCTTAGCCAGGATCTGATCCCCAAGATTTATGCTCTCACCAGCCATCTGCAGGCGGCTTTGCCGGGCGCGGGGCGCGCTCCGCTGCTGGCGTCCATGGCGCCGTTCATAGCCGCGCCGATCTTGTCCACTCCAACCGCGCTGGTCATTGGCGTCTCCACTGGAGGCCCGGCGGCTCTGGATATTCTGCTGCCGGAGCTACCGGCTAACTTCCCTATCCCGGTCCTGGTCGTGCAGCATATGCCGGAGTTGTTCACCAAGCTGCTTGCCGAGAGGCTGAATGGCCGCTGCTCGTTGCAGGTGCGCGAAGGTGTCGAGGGTGATCAGGTGCGCGCTGGCGCCGTTTATATCGCCAAGGGAAACTGGCACATGGAGGTGCAACCCGGAGCGCGCATGGGCCTGTCTGCCACGTTGCGCCTGAACCAGGGCGCGCCAGAAAACCACTGCCGGCCCGCCGTCGATGTCCTGTTCCGCTCGGCGGCTGCGGTCTACGGCGCGGGCGTGCTGGCCGTGGTGCTGACCGGCATGGGATCGGACGGCATGTTGGGCGCACGCCTCATCCGCGAGCACGGCGGCAGCGTCCTGGCCCAGGACCAGGCCAGCAGCACGGTGTGGGGAATGCCTGGCGCCGTCGCCGCTGCGGGATTGGCGCATAAGATTCTGCCCTTGAACGCCATCGTTCCTGAAATCCTCCGGCTCGCCGGCCGGACCCATACAGAGACACAAGAGCTCCGGGAGGCGGTGGTATAGCCATGCAAACCTCCTCCAGCGTCGACTACGGATACCTTCGCCAAGTGGTCTTCGGTTTATCGCAAAATGTGCTTGACCCATCGCGCGATTACCTCTTCGAGACCCGTCTCACCAAGCTATTGCGCAACCAGGGCCTGACCCGCCTAGAGGAGCTTGTCCAGCACCTGAAGGACAGAAAGAATCCACTTCTGGAACGCTCCATTGCCGAAGCGATGACCATCAATGAAACCAGCTTCTTCCGCGACGGCCGCCCCTTCGAGCTGTTGCGCACCGAGTTGCTGCCCAAGCTCATCGAGTCCCGCCAACACATGCGCAGCCTTCGCATTTGGAGCGCGGCCTGCTCCTCCGGCCAGGAAGCCTACAGCCTGGCTATGCTCATCCTCGAAAACTTTCCCCTGCTGTCCAGTTGGAATATCCGCATTGAGGGCACAGACATTTGCGCCGAGGTGATGGAGAAGGCGCAATCCGGCTGCTATCACCGCATCGAGATGAACCGCGGACTGCCCGCTCGCTTCATCATTCGCTACTTCGACCACGTAGGAGAGAACTGGACGGTCAAGCCCGAAGTCCGCAGGATGTGCAACTTCCGCCAGGCCAACCTGTGTTCATCACCGCTGCCCTTCGCCCGCAGCACGGATCGCTTCGACATCATCTTCCTGCGCAACGTGATGCTCTACTTCTCGCAGGAGACGCGCAAGCCCCTGCTGGCCGGCATCCACAAGTTGCTGGCCCCCGACGGCATGCTCTTCCTCGGTTCCAGCGAGCAGCCTGCCAATCCCTCCATCTGGACCCCGGTGCTGGCCGGCGGCACATGCCACTTCCGGCCTCTGCAGACAAGCTAGAAAAACAGTGAATGGTGATCAGGGATTGGGGTAGTAGAGCGTGTTTCATAAACATGCTTTGTATCAGCGCACGACTTCAGTCGTGCCGCAAATGCAACAAAACAAATGTTGGGCTTTAGCCCCTGAGGGAGGCATTTCGCCGATTTCACCCGAAACTCCTACTTTTTCCGCAAGCTGTTCAGTCGTGCCTAAAAGTGATTAAAAACAAGGGGTTTTAACCCCTGAGGGATTGCAAACGAGACAAGTCTGATATTTATGAAATACGCTCAAGTTGTGAAGTTTCAGGAAGTTGTCCATTCGAACGGAATCCCGGAAATTGGCTGCTGGGCGCTTGGTTTACACCGCGGCAGACGGGTGGTCGTACGTCCGGAACCGCCAATATCCAGGATTCCAGTCGCAAAGCCGACTTTTTTTGAGGAGTAATCTGCCTCCATGAGCGCATCGGCGATTTGGCGTTAATTGAGAACCCATCCAGGCTATATGGGCTTTCGACGGGACCTATAATGAACGCCTTGCGTTAGAACTGTTGCTTGGGGCGCCTATAACGGGGGCGGATCGAATCGTTCGCAAGCAGGAGTTGTGCGGAGACTATCTGTCTGCTATGGCGCCAAGGATGGTACCTCTCCTATAGCTGCTACGCGAAGGCCAGTCCCGATAGCAGGAGTACAGTCCAACAGATAAGCCACCAAGCGCGTTGTAAATCGGAGACAAAAAGCGCTGCCGGTCCTCCCGAGTTATCCGACATCCATTTATATCGCGAGGCCGACGCGTCGCAGCAGGTCATCAAAGCGCGGGTCGGAGCGCAAGGGGTCAAGGGGGGGATCGATCTTGAGATAGACAAGCCCCACATCGTGCGCACGATAAGACTCTTCCAGCCACTTAAACGCTTCGTCTTTTTTACCCATCCCGGTGTAGACGAGCGCGATTTCGTACCGGCCCACTCCATCTTTGCGCACGTTCTCTTCCAGCCGCGAAATGGTTTTGCGGGCTGCATCCAGTTGGCCGGCGCGGGCATACGCATTGCCCAAATGGCCCAGGGAGTAAGGGCCGGGTTCCGCTCTGAGGAACGATGCAATGGACTCCGCGTACATGCCCTTTTCCGCGTAGATATCCCCGATAAGAAGATTCCAGTCGGGAAGAATGACGTTCAGGTCTTGCACCGTCCGAGTTACAGCAAGCGCTTGTTCGTACTGGTGGGAGAAATAATAGACGAACCCCTCGGCGTGGAATGTGCTGGGCGTGACAGGATCGAGATCCACACTCCGTTCCATCTCGGCGAGGGCTTCTGGCATGCGCCCCACACGAACCAGGTAAAACGCATATTTTTCGTGACTGGTTGCCGAGTTTGGGTTGAGTTCCAGCGATCGGCGGAACTCCGCCGCCGCGGTCGGCCAGTCCCACTCGAGGGTCATCGCGGTATTGGCAAGTTCGGCATGGGCCTCGGATAAGGAGTCATCCAGCTCGATAGCTTTGATCGCTTCGACTCTCTGTCGGGTAAACGCCTCCTCGTAAGACATCCTTCCCGATTCACCCAGCCGGCCGTAGCAACTGGCCATGGCGGAGTGCGCCTGCGCATAGTTGGGATTCTTGGTGATCGCGCGATCGAAATATACGAGGGCATTGTTGCAATCGTCCACAGCCCGCAGAAGGAGACCGTGCATGTACAGATCCTGAGCTTCCGGATCGGCTGGACGGCTACGGGCAAGGCGCGCCTGCTCCTGCGGCGTCACGTTGGTGCGGATCTCATCGGCAATGGCTTGCGCCACTTCTCCCTGTTGCGCCAGAACGCTGGTCATATCGCGGAGATATGTATGGCCCCAGACGGGACGATCAGTCCTGGCGTCGATCAACTGGGCGCTGATCCGCACCTGGTTGCCCTCGCGCTGCACACCCCCCTCCACGATTCCGTCCACGGACAACTCGCGGGCAATTTCGGGCAGCTTTTTCTTCGTGCCCTTGTAACTCATCACCGATGTCAGGGAAATGACGCGCAGCGTGGCAACCTGGCCCAGATCATTGATCAACTCCTCCGTCATGCCGTCGGCGAAGTATTCCTGCGCCGGATCGCCGGAGAGGTTTTGCAGCGGCAAGATGGCGATGGAGTGAATCTCCCGCCCGGTATTTGAATCGACGCGCCATGATTTATAGCCGGCGTAGCCGATCACCGCGAGGAGGGCCAATGCCATCACTGTGCCGGCCAGCAAGCGCGGAGTAACGCTCAGTTTCCGCGCGGAAAGACTGGACGCCGCGTTGACTGGCGATTCAGGCTCCCCGGCGGATCGTCCTTGACCCTGATGCCGCACGGAAGACGGAGGAACAACCCCATTTTGCGGCTGAGCCGCTGCCTCGAAGGGCTCGAAGACAAATCGCGGCACATAGGACCCGCTGGGAAGTTCGATGCGGACCGCCTGCTTTCTGTCTGTTTCCAAATAGTACTGCGCCAGCCGCCTTCGAACTTCAGTGGCTTTGACGCGGACCACAGAATCGCTTCCTGTGTCGTAATCGACCGGGCGTCCGAACATCTCGGCCCCAATCATCCGTTCCCGCAGACTATCGACATCCCCAACCAGGGCATGTTCCACGATCAAATGGAGAAAATCCTGGGTGCGTTTGCTGCCCGCAAACGCGTGGCTCGAGGCGACCTCCTTGAGGTGATTGCGTACTAAGCCAATTTGTTTTGGACTGAGCACGTTCAGCTCTAAAACTGAATCGGCTGTCGACATAGCGCACACGGCTTTCCTTGGCACTCCACTATAGCACTACAACAAACGTGGCCTCAAGCGGACAACGCTTCGCCAATCTTTGATTCGGCTAACGCCATACAGAATAACGACTTATCGACAACAAACGTCCCAGTAAACCGTTAATAGCATTACAGCTTCGCGGCGGGAGTGCTGAAATAGGCACGTTCTTCGATGGGATGCTATGCCCCGCTGCTTAATTTTGGGAAATGCTTATCGGATTCGCCGCGCTGACGTGGATCACATCCATACCACTGGACAAACGGGTGAATTTCAGCAAGAAGAACAGATCAGCGTTATTGGCCCGGCCCTTAACGAATGCATTGTGCCCCGCCCTGTTCGAGAAAAGGATGGATCGCGGGGTTGCAATACTTTCGGACCGGATCAAGAACGAGGTGCTAGCATTCGAGAGAATTTGAAGAGGATTGCACGGTCTGGCGGAGAATGAAGAGTCCGGACGGCAAGGAAACAAGGAAATGGCATCGAAAGAACTATTTAATTACGTTTGCTCAGGAGGCAGACAAATGAATTCAAACCACAGGATGACAATGTGCATTCAGGCGCTCCGATCCAGACTTGCGCCTTTTGGAGTATGTCTGGCAGTGCTGGTCATACTCATGGGATTCATTCCACCCGCAGTGGCCCAACTCGACACGGGCGCCATTGCCGGAACCATCCTCGATCCAACCGGCAAGGTGGTTCAGGGGGCAAAGGTGAGCATCGTCGAGACGGCCACGGGAACGGCGTACTCCACGTCCAGTTCGTCCGTGGGCTACTACTTATTCCCGTCGGTCCACACCGGGACCTATAACGTTACGGTGGTTGCCGCCGGTTTCAAAACCTCGATTCATCGCGGCGTCATCGTCGCGGTAGGCGCGCACACCACGCAGGATATTACCCTGGCAGTCGGCGCGATCTCTGAAACCATCAGTGTGACCGCCAGCGTCCAGTCGCTGGAGACGGATACATCCGAGATCCACACCTCGATTCAACCCGAGCAGGTGGAGGATCTTCCCCTGGCGGTCACCGGCCAGTTGCGTTCGCTTTCGTTCCTGGAATTCCTGGTGCCGGGCACCGTGGGACCCAGCATGGCGGGCGTTACCGGCACCCAGATGACCAAGATCAACGGCGGCCAGGAAGAGGGAACCGACTACCTGGTGGACGGCATCACCACCAACCGGGAGCAAAACGGCTCCGGAAACTTCGATATCATCGCGCCTTCGATTGAGGCGGTGAATGAGTTCCACATCAGTCTCTCCGCCTTACCCGCGGAACTGGGCAGAACCTCAGGCGGCATAGCCAACTACAACACCAAGGGTGGCGCCAATATCTACCACGGTGAAGTCTACGACTTCTTCAAGAACGCCGCGTTTGACGCCAACTCATGGTTTAACAATGGCTACATAGCACAGCATGGGAACACCGCCGCGGCGAAGGCGACATACAAACGCGGATATGACACCAAGAACGACTACGGCATCAACCTGGGCGGTCCCGTTCGCATTCCCGGCCGCTACAACGGCAAGGACAAGAGCTTCTTCTTCTTCAACTGGGAGCAGTTGCGCTACAACTACGGCGGCGCCATCAACAGCCAGCTGCCTACGCCGGCCATGCTCGGCAGCGACGGGACGTATTTCGACCTTTCGTCCACTTTGGGCGCGGCGATCCCCGGCACTAACAATAGCTGCGGCCAGCCTTTCTCTCTGTACTATGGCGAAATCTTCGATCCAAACTATGAATATGTTCCGTTTCTCGGTACGCCGTGCCGTTACGTTGCCTTCGGGCAAAGTTACAATAACAGCACATTTACAACATCCGGCACGCCGACCAACAAAATTCCCATCGGCCGCGCGAGCACGGTTGCCATGAACATCGTGGCCAAGTATCTGATGCCGCTTGCGTTGCAAGAGACATCCGGGAGCAGCGCCTACAATTACACCTATCGCGGCGCCGGTACCATGGGCACGATAACTCAGACGGTATACAGCATCCGCCTCGACCAGAATATCGGAGCCAAGAACAAGGTCTGGGGATTCTTCAGTTCCAGGGAAAACACCGACTCGGGCGGCAATTCCAATCTGCCAGTGCCGATTCAAACCTGCTGCGGGACGGTTGACCAGTACGGCAAGCTTTTCCGCGCGGGCTGGGACTGGATTCTAACCCCTACCTTGGTGAATTCGTTGACTGTGGGCGGCAACCGCTCCAACAACATCAATCTCTCCAAGGCCAGCAAAATGGGAACGAATTGGGATAGCCAGCTGGGCCTCAACAGCGGCATCAGCAACGACGACTTCCCGGTCTTCCAGTTCTTTGGCAACTCGTTTGGAGGCATTGGACAGCAAGAGCACAGTCAGGATGTCGACAACGTGATTGCGCTCAACGACATTCTGCACTGGCAGGTTGGCGCGCACAGCCTCAAGATGGGCGGCGAGGCGCAGTATCACCAGTATTCGTGGGTCGCCAGTATCGGCGGCACGTGCAGCGGCAACGCCGGTTGCATCCAGTTCTGGGATAACCAGACCGCGTCGGATGAAAACTATTGGGGACAAGACGGCAACGCCTTCGCTGCCTTTCTCATCGGCGAGACCGGCGATATGAACGATCTTGTCGATCTGAATAAACCGCGCTGGATCAGCCACTACGGAACGGTCTTCGCGCAGGACGACTGGAAGGTGAGGCGGAACCTTACGTTCAATATCGGCATGCGCTGGAGCTACGAAACACCCCGTCATGAGGCGCACGGCGATACGTCGATCTGGGATCCGACCCTTCCCGACGCGGCGGCCAGCAATATTCCTGGCGCGCTGGTCTTTGCCGGCCAGGGCACGGGCCGCAACGGAAGCAAAAACGAAACCTGGGGCACCGTCTATCGCAGAGACTTCGAGCCTCGCGTCGGCTTTGCCTGGGAACCGGACTTCATCTCCCGCAAGGATGTGATTCGCGGCAGCGCCGGCATCTACTATAGTCCGCTGGTCTATGCCGATTACGGTCAGGGTACCGTCCAGGGTTTCACGCTTCAAGGGAATAACTACACTCCCGATCCACTCGACGGCGATCCGCTCGATGCTCATAGTCAGCTGCCTGGCAATACTCTTCCAGTTGGGCTTCCCGTATTGTCTACCTCCTTCAACCTTAGCCCGAACCAGTTGGATGGAACCGCCAACAGCGTGGACTATATCGCCAAGGGCAACGGACGCCCGGGAATGGTGGAGACCTGGACACTGGAAACGCAGTACCAGATCACCCCCAATCTCTTCGCCACCGTGGGCTACCTGGGCATGCATGCCACACACCTGCACGCCATGCTCAATTTCATGAACGACATGCCGGACAAGGACATGTTTCTGGGCGACTGGCTCAACTGGTGGGCGTTTTATCCCGGACCAACCAGCGGCACGGGATCTGCACTGCCCTACGCCAACTTTAGTTGCTTTGGAGCGCCAACTTCCAATACGGTGGTACCTGGCTGCACATGGCCGATAGACGAGCCTACCTCGCAGGCCTTGCGCCCCTTCCCGCAGGTTCAGTACATCAACATGGATAGCTACCTGCAAAACCTGGGGCAGTCCACCTACAACGCGATGGAAGCAAAGCTGGAGCGGCGCTTCCACAACGGCCTGAACATTCTGGCCTCTTACACCTTCTCCAAGACAATCACCGATGCCGACGCCGCACAGCCCTACTGGAGCACCCTGCAAAACGGCGGCGCCGTTCAGGACCCCGAAAACCTCCGGGGTGAAAAAGCAGTCAGCAGCGAGGATGCCCCAAACAATTTCGTCATCAGCTACATCTATGAGCTGCCCATCGGTCAAGGGAAGCATTTCCTCGGCAACACGTCCAAGCCGGTCGATGCGATCATTTCGCACTGGAGTGTCAGCGGCGTGCAGCGCTACGTGAGCGGACAGCCCATCAGCATCTTCGGCGCAACCGGCATTCCCGGCAAGAACTCCAGCGTTCGTTTTAACCGCGTGAGTGGCCAGGCGGTGAAAAACTCCGCATACACCAACCCCTTGAACTTCAACAACACAAGCAATGCAACGGCCTGCTCAACAGGTTATTTCAACTGCGCAGCCTTCTACGATCCCAACCTGTTCTCCAATCGCGACCCCAATGGAGTCGGAACCTCGGGCGAGGGAAATCCCTGGAGATTCGGCGCCATGCCGCGCAACTCGTCTGACATTCGCGGACCCGTATACAAAGACGAGGACTTCGGCATCTCAAAGGTGATTCCCATTCACGGCAACATCAATGCGGATTTCCGCGCCGAGATGTTCGACGCCTTTAATCGCCACATCTTCACCAGGCCGAATTCAAACCTTTCCAGCAGCAACGTCAGCGTAGGCCAGATCGGCGGGCTGCAAAACGGCCCAAGAAACGTGCAGTTCCGGCTGAAGATTACCTTCTAACTGACAAACTCCGGCCCTGCTTCAAGGGGCCGGAGCCTATGCAAAGCGCGGCGCGCGGCACCGGCGGCGCGCTTTGCATAGGCGTCGCGCACGACTGACATATTTTGGTATGTAAATTCCTTCACAACAGAGAGAGAGAGAGTCCACGTGCGTTCTATCTGCCTGCAACTCGCCGCATTTGCCCTGATACTCGCGCCGCCGCTATTCTGCCAGCAGCCTCAGGCGCTCCGTCTCAGCGGCGATTATCCCATCACCCATGATCCCTCTATCGCCCGTGAGGGAAACACCTATTACGTCTTCGCCACAACCTCGAACGCGAATAAGGGCCAGTTCCCCATTCGTTGCTCGCACGATCTGCTGGCGTGGATGCTTTGCGGCCACGTCTTTGACAAAATTCCGGCGTGGATTCACAAGGCAAGCCCCACAACAAAGGAGCTGTGGGCGCCCGACATTTCTTACTTCCAGGGCAAATACCACCTGTACTACGCCTACTCGGCTTTTGGCGTAAATACTTCCGGCATTGCCTTGGCGACCAATGAGACGCTCGACAAGCAAAGCCCGAAATACCATTGGCAGGACGAAGGCCTGGTCCTGAAATCGACACAGTCCGACAACTTCAACGCCATCGATCCAAACATTGTTATCGATGAACAGGGCCGGCCTTGGCTGAGCTTCGGCAGCTTCTGGAGCGGCATCAAGATGCGCCGGATCGATCCCGTCACCGGCAAGCTGCTGGCCACCGATCCCGTCCTATACTCCCTGGCTACGCGCGCTATGCCCAATAAGCCGGACCCGCCGAAACCCGGTCTGCCGGCGGACTGGCAAGCCATCGAAGCGCCATTTATCGTGCGCCATGGGGATTACTACTATCTGTTTGTTTCCTTCGATCTCTGCTGTCGCGGCACCAAGAGTAATTACCGTATTATGGTTGGACGATCACGTCATGTGACAGGTCCGTACATAGATGCGGATGGCAAGCCGATGCTCAAGGGGGGCGGTACGCAACTTCTCAAGCCCAACAGCCGGTGGATCGGTCCCGGCGGTCAGTCGGTTCTGCTGCGCCCGGAGGGTGACATCCTCGTCTTCCACGCCTACGACGCCATCACGGGCAAGCCGGCGATGCAGATTTCAACCCTGACTTGGGAGAACGGCTGGCCCCATGCGGCGCTGGGGATCGCCGGAGAATCAAAGTAAGGCGGTTTGAACGCCGCATCCTGCAGTAGGATGCCGGAAATGTTTCGCATGTGACGAGCGGCGCTCTTTGCGCGGCCGCCTCGCGCCCAATAAGAGAGATCGAAGGAATTTGTCCGGCAAGCCTGGCCTGGAAACGAGAAGATGATGTTGACCAGAAACAGATCGATTCGAGCCACCATGCCGCATCGCCAATTCTGGCGGGGAATTGCACTTTCGGTGGCAACCATCCTGACTGGCTGTGGCGGCGGCAGTGGCGGCGGCGGTGGTACGACGCCGCCAACAACAACCGACATGGGTACACTGACCTCGATGGGCGACACGTATACATACACATTCAAGAATGCCGCCAGCAGCTTGATTCTGGGCATTAACGGCCAGAGCCAGACGGCAGGCACAGCAGTAGTGCAGGAGAGCTCCGGCACCAGCGACACGTACTGGCACTTCATGCCCATGGGAAACAACGAATATAACGTTGAGAATATGCTCACCCATCAGGTTTTGGGCATCCTGAACGCATCCACCTCGACCGGGGCGCAGGCATTGCAATATTCCGACAACGGCACAGCGGATCATCTGTGGGCGTTCTATCTGCTCACCGACGGCAACTACCTCATCAAGAACGTGAATAGCGGATACTACCTGCAAGACGAAGGCTCGGGCACAACCTCTTCGGCCACCATCGACCAAGGCGCGCGTTCCTCCAGCGTGACCGGATGCACCTGCCAGGAATGGACCATCACATCCAGCGGCACAGCGGCCTACAGCGCCCCGCTCACCGTGAGCGGCACAGGCATTTACGTTCATGATCCCTTTATGCTCCAGGATCCAACGACTCACACCTACTGGCTCTTCGGTACGCACCAGACGATAGCTTATTCGACTGACTTTGCGACCTTCACTTACACCACTGAAACCGTTGGAAGCACCGGCGCTTGCACTTCCACACAAGGCGGCTACTGGATCACGGACGACAACCACTGCCCCATCATCGGACCGGACTTTGCCTCGTGGTCTGGATTGCAAACCCCGCTGCAAGAAAACAATGCGCACAACACTGATCTCTGGGCGCCCGATGTGTTGTATGACAGCGGCACCAGCACCTATTACCAGTACTACGCGGTTCCTTACGATCCCTCAACAGGCGCCGAGGCGGTCATCGGACTGGCCACCGCCACCACTCCCTACGGACCCTGGACGGACAAGGGCTATGTCGTCTCTTCCTGGACGAACGCCACCAGCACAGCGCCAACCAACAACGCCTGGAACTTCGTCAATACCACCACCTGGAACGCCATCGATCCGTCGCCCTTCATCGACGCCAGCGGCAACTGGTGGCTGATCTTCGGATCGTGGAGCGACGGAACGCACCTGCTGGAACTGCAATCGCCCAGCTCGTACTCTTCCACTGCCACCATCGGCTTCCCTGTATCCAGCGGAAGCAACGCCTACCCAGTCTCGACCGCCACTGCCATCAGCACATGGACTAAGATCGGCTACCGTTCGGCCGGCGAGGAAGGCCCCTTCATTTACTACTGGAACGGCTATTACTACTACTTCGCGCCCATCAACACCTGCTGCGTTGGAACCAGCAGCACTTACCGGGAGATCGTTGGCCGCTCGACGAGCGTCACCGGCCCCTACTATGACCGTGGCGGTGTCAGCCTGGCGAATGGTGGCGGGACCATCCTCATCAGCTCGCACAGCAACGTCTATGGTCCCGGCGGCGCCAGCGTCTTTACCGATACCGGCAGCGATGGAACCAAATCCCTCCCCACCATCGTCTATCACTACTACGACGGTAATAACAATGGAACACCTACTCTGGGCATCAACCGGCTGAACTTCACCGCCGATGGCTGGCCGTACATTTAATGAACCGGGAACAGAACCCGAAGGAGCGAATATGACCGCGGAAAACCTGAGTCACTGGAAGCCGGGTTTGTTATCGGCAGTCAACACCTGTATGGAATGGAAGCCCTGAATAAGTGGCCGCGAATTCGCGGTAGATCGCTGCTTCCCTCGGGAAAGAACCGTTGATTCCGGTTCATGTCCCAAGCCAAAATACCAATCTGCTGTTAAATCAAACAGATGGGTAGCAGTTTCAATTTAGCTGTCTAGGGGGGAAAACTGAATCATCTCATTCGACTGTAGATGTTTTTGTAGTTGGTCTTGCATCCAAGACTCAGTGAATAGCCCAATATTGACGCACCCTCCGGCATTAGACCCCCTGGGCTAATACCAGAGGGTCTACTTTTGAGTACGTTATGAGTCTGTAAGTGATTGAAAACATTGGTCGGGGAGAGAGGATTTGAACCTCCGACCCCTGGTCCCGAACCAGTTTTCGCCATCTATTGAAGTCTATGGAAATCGCGTGAAAGTAACTGCTTTAGATTGAATGTTTTGCTGTCATATTATTGTAAGTTGTTGTTCTTTGCCGCTCTGGGGTGCTTTGGCCGCTACGATTTTATCTACTGTCGCTGTTCGCCTCAGGCAATTTCCATCCTCAGTTCATCACTCTGAATCAGGATTGTCCAAAGAAGTCGAGCCGACTTTGTCCTACTCCCCTGTTCAGCATTCGGCGAGCTACTCTATTGCGCATGATGGCGATTGATGAACGCTGGCCGACATTTGAGAAACTATATCCGTCTTCAATGAGCGCATTGGCGATTTGTCATCAGCCATGAACATCATGGCGACACCGGCTTTATGGGGACGATCGAGAAATCTGGCGGCCATCCTGGTTTGAACGTCTGATTACGTAGCCATGCGCCAAACCATGGATTGCGTGGGGCTAACATACACTATAACTTGACTTTTCGCTTCGGTCGCAGCATTATATTTGCGTTTCACAACTGATTAAAATCATGCTCTGAAAGGACTATAGCCAGCAAGAGAGCTCGGTCCATTTTGAATACAGCAAGGGATTGAGAGGGGAAAAGTGTATTCTAAGTCACTGTTCTGCACTCTTCTTTTCGCGACTTGTACAGTTGCTTGTCTGCCTGCACAGCAGGGCAGTGCTGCGTCATCAGCCTCAGGCCTGGTTACCCAGTCCGTCGATGATGCTCACCGGATGATGCTGCCCGGTAATGTTCATCCCTTAGCCAGGCCCGAGTTCGATCAGGGCGAAGCGCCTGCGGATCTGCATCTCGGCCGTATGCTGCTGGTACTAAAGCGTAGTCCCCAACAAGAAGCAGCCTTACAGCGCCTCCTTGAAGACCAGCAGAACATCCATTCCAACGTCTATCACCAATGGCTTACACCTCAGCAGTTTGGCGAACGCTTTGGTCCCGCCGACACCGACATCGACGCTGTCACTCAATGGCTCACATCGAATGGCTTCCAGATTTCTCAGATCAGCAAGAGTAAACAATTTATTGAGTTTTCAGGCAATGCAACACAGGTCAAGAAAGCCTTTGGAACCTCCATACACGGCTACGTCGTCAACGGAGAGCAGCATTGGGCGAATGCCAGCAATCCCAGCATTCCCACGGCACTTGCTCCGGTTGTGGCCGGTGTCGATTCCCTCCACAACTTTCAGAAGAAGGCCCAGCACACCTCTCTGGGGACCTACTCGGTCGCAAGCCGGAAGCTCTTATCGCCTTCCCCTACTTACACTATTCCTGGCGGCACTGGCGAAGCGACTGAATACGCGCTTGTGCCATACGATTTCGCGGCCATCTACGATCTTCTCCCCCTCTGGACCGCTACTCCAGTCGCCATCAATGGCGCTGGACAGACCATCGCAATTGTCGGCCGCAGCGATATCAACCCCGCGGATGCCCGAGCATTCTGGAGTTTCTTTGGACTCGATGGCGTCCACACGCCCGAGCCCACGCTCGTTATTACCTATAACGGCCCCGATCCAGGATTCAACGATGACGAATCCGAAGCCGACATCGATACACAGTGGTCGGGCGCAGTGGCTCCAGGAGCCACCATCAATTATGTAACTTCCCTGTCCACCATGACTACCGATGGCGTGGATCTTTCCGCCCTCTATATAGTCGATAACAATCTCGCCCCGGTGCTGAGCGAAAGCTATAGCGAATGCGAAAAAAGTCTTGGTGCTGGCGGCGTACAGTTTTACGGATCGCTTTGGGAGCAGGCCGCCGCACAGGGAATCAGCGTCTTTGTTTCCAGTGGCGACAGCGGCGCAGCCGGTTGCGATAGCCCCAGCGGGCCCGCCGATTTCGGACTTCAGGTCAACGGTATTGCCTCCACGCCTTTCAATGCTGCCGTCGGGGGAACCGACTTCAACCAGTATCAGACCTGGTCAATCTATTGGAATTCCACCAACGACCCGATTACCTACCAATCTGCCAAGGGTTATATTCCGGAGACAACCTGGAACGATTCCTGCGCCAATGGAATACTACAGTTCGTCACCGGCGGCACAACGAACGCGGAAGCCAACTGCAACAACTCCAGCTTCGCATCGCTGCTCGTCAGCACCGGAGGAGGCGGTGGGCAAAGCTCCTCATGGCTCAAACCTGTCTGGCAGACGGGCACGCCCAGTGACAACGCACGCGACCTGCCGGATGTCTCCCTCTTTGCCGGCAATGGCTTCCTCGACAGTTATTACTTTGTCTGCCAGAGCGACGTATATAAATTGGGTTGCCAGTTCGGTGGTGGCACGTTTCTCGGCTTCGGGGGTACTTCGGTTGCCTCTCCACAATTTGCCGGCATCATGGCGCTGATTAATCAGAAGACCGGCTCACCGCAAGGCATTCCCGGTCTTACGCTCTATAAACTCGCCGCTCAACAGCCGGCCGCGTTTCATGATGTTCCTGCCGGTTCCACCATCGCCATGCCCTGTGTCACCGGAAGTCCCAACTGCACCACAACCAAGACGGGCGACGCCTATGGCATTCTCTCCGGATACAACACCGCCGCCGGTTACGATCTGGCAACCGGCCTCGGATCGGTAGACGTGGCCAAGTTGGTCAACCTGTGGCAGAGCGTATCCTTCACACCTTCGGCAACCACTCTGACTCTGAATGCGGGCGCAACAGTCAACATCACGCATGGCACGGCGATTCCATTCAGCGTCAATGTGACGCCCTCCGCAGCCACAGGAGAGGTGGCCCTGATGGTTGCCCCCGGCACGCCCGGCAACCCCGGTATAGCCGCCTTCCCGCTGACCTCAGGTACAGTAGCCACTTCCACTGCACTGCTTCCAGGCGGAAGCTACAGCGTTTTGGCTCATTACGGCGGAGACTCCACTTACGGCGGAAGCTATTCTAACTCCGCCCCTGTCAACGTTTCACCGGAGACAAGCAAAACATTCGCCAATCTTGTCACCACCGATGTCAACGGTGTGCCCACCAGCTTCTCAGCCTCTAGCGCAACCTATGGCTCGGGCTATCAGCTCTTCCGCGTGGATGTTGGCGATGCCAATGCCAGCGTCTCAGCATCCACAGGCATCTCCAGTCAGTGCTCCAACAGCAGGGGAAATTGCCCGACTGGAAAAATCACCTTGAGCGCGCCGGGGACGACCCTGGATGGCATCACGCTTCCGCTCAACAACAAGGGCTACGTTGAGGCTTCGTCACCACCTCCAGGAACTTACTCAGTCACCGCAACTTACTCTGGCGATGCCAGCTATAGCAGCAGCACGGGAACAGTGAGCTTTACGATTGCCAAGGCGCCAACGACGGTAAGCGCTGGAGTCGCGGGCCTACCTGTTGTATACGGCAATTCGGAAGAAATTTCCGCCGGCGTTGTCACCACGAGTGATGGCATTGCTCCAACCGGTACATTTCAGTTTTTCGTGGATGGAAATCCACTTTCTGGACTGAACCTTAACAATGAAAGCAGTTCATACGGTGGAATCGCGAACGGAAAAGCCAATTACGCATGGATCGACACTACATCGTCGACCGACTTCCTGAGCATTGGAAACCATACCCTGTCGGCACAGTATTCTGGCGATGCGAATTACGCAGCAGGCACCAGCCCCGTCTCTACTGTTATTGTTGTCCAAGACATCCCGATTATCAACAGCTATGGTGTCTCGAATCCGGGCGGAAATTCGGTCATTGCGGGTAAAAGTGCCACTGCTATTGCAACCGTCTTCGGATCGCAGGCGGGAGTGCCTCCAACAGGTGTGGTTACCTTTTATAACGGTGGAGTCGCTCTTCCCGGAACCGTAACCTACACGTCTTCGATAGCCGGAGGGGGCGTGGCGAGCGCACTTTATGCGAGCATGTCGGTTGTCTTCTCAACAGCGGGGACATACCAGATTACAGTCAGCTATTCAGGCGATGCGAACTACACTTCCGCGACAACCCCCACTGCACAATCTCTGGTTGTCCTTGGCCCTGTAAGCGTAACTCCTTCAGCGGGGGTGACCATCTCTAGCCCGGGCCAAAGCGGTTCCACTACGCTGAGCGTTACCCCTAATGGCGGATTTAGCGGAACGGCTTCGCTTACCTGCACTCCCGACCCCAATGCAAAAGAGACAACGTGCAGCCTCACCAGCGGATCATCTACAGGCTCAACCGTGCAGGTGAGCGTCAGCGGAAGCAGTCTCAATGTGACTCTCAATGTCACGACCACGGCTTCACATACAGTGTCCAGGTTGTCTAACCCATCCTTCAGGTACTCGCCTGAACTCGCCCTGGCTGGCCTCCTTGCCCTTTTTCTTCCTCTCTTCAAGCGCCATCGCAAATACTTCATCTGTTTCATCGCATTAGTTCTAACACTGAGCCTCGGGTCCTGTGGCGGAGGCGGTTCTACGAATTCCAGTGGCGGCGGAGGAGGCGGCGGAAGCACTGATCCTGGCACTCTTGCGGGGACCTATTCCTTTACAGTCACTGCGACAACGGGCAGCGGCGCAAGCCTCGTTACCAGCACGACTCAAGTCACCGTCACAGTCAATTGAGGATGGATATGGCTTAGGCCGCCTGCCCCAAACACTTTAGTGGGATTTAGACGCTGTTATGAGCGCGCCATAACTGGTCGCATGTCACTTGGCGATAACAGCCCAATGCACTCACTGAACACAGGTTAGATGGCGATCGGCGGATTAGTTCAAACGCCGCAGGGTCTGGGAACGAGGGACTGCTTGGATGGTCG
>Ga0326728_10008357_pt1 | contig 25800 bp, 24 predicted proteins | sample MB3enrmetagenome_FD_207602 | JGI IMG/M metagenome (GOLD analysis project Ga0326728, IMG submission 207602) | Lab enriched peat soil microbial communities from McLean, Ithaca, NY, United States - MB31MN | ecosystem: Environmental > Terrestrial > Soil > Wetlands > Peat | place: USA: New York... | reverse complement strand
TGAGCCATTTGCGCCGCACTATGACTTCCAGGTAGTCGCGGATATCGGCGGAATCGTCGAATTCCGGGACCGGCTCGTTCACATACGTGGACGGCGGCTGAGAATTATCTCTGCGGACCAAAGAAGGCAGGGTCGTTACGTCAAATTTTTCGGGGTCGTCTTGCACGGTTAAACCTCCCTCAGGGTGCTTGCAAATTTCTCTGCCAGAGTTGTTGTAATCCCGCCGGAAGACGGGAATATCGCACGAAGGGCCTTATGCCTTTTACAAGGCTCCGCCAACTCGATTACATTCCCAATCGAGAAGAAAGAGGTAAAATGCAAAGCAAGTTTCTGTACAATAAATAGTAAGTGGTATTGATAAACTATTAAAATCACAAACTTTAACGCATAAATCTCCGATTGGGAGACACTCTCCTACCAAAACCATGCCATCCGGCCAAAGCTTTTCGAAAAACTTATATCTAATGGAGATTCCACAATTTATTTAGTATTGTACAATTCAAAACCTATTGGCTCTTCCCTTTAAACTCGGTCGCGCAGTTCGCTCATTGACGTGTTTGCGTCAAAGGAACGTCATATGACCTGTCATTTGACGGGAAATATGTGATTGCCCCCTTTCCTCCACCTTTGTAACTGCTCATATTGGTTTGTAAGCAAACTCCATTCGGGCGCGCCCGGTTGGCGTTTGGCATTTTAACTTTTGAACTACTCAGGAGAACTTGCTGTAATGGTCCTATGAGGAGTAGAGCAATGGAGGGCGCTATGACAACGCGAATATGTTTCACGGCCTTTTTTCCGGTTGCAGCAATGCTGATGATCCCCATATTTTTCATGTCGCCGGTTCCAGCAGTTTTTGCGGGTATTGATGAAGCTCAGGCGGCCTATGACAGAGGCGATTTTGCCCGGGCCTATAAAGAATTCAAATCGTTGGCCGAGCATGGGGTTGCAGAAGCGCAAAACAATCTCGGTGCGATGCTTGCCAACGGTCTGGGCGGTCCAAAAAACCTGCCGGAAGCAGTGAAGTGGTTTCGGGGGGCTGCCGAGCAGGGAAACGTTACAGCGCAAAAGAACCTCGGATATATGTATGCCAACGGTTTAGGCGTACCCGGGGACTTCTCGGAGGCTGCCAAGTGGTATCACAGGGCTGCCGAGCAGGGAAATGTCTACGCGCAGAACAATCTGGGAGCTTTATACGGGGAGGGTTTGGGTGTGCCGAAGAACAATGCCGAGGCGGAAAAGTGGTTTCGCAGAGCCAGCGACCAGGGGTTGGCCGAAGCACAGCAGAATCTGGCTGTACTTCTTCAGGGAGAAGGCCGCAATCTTTTGAGTGAATCCGCCGGCAAGAACCGGCGGATCGAGGAAATCCCTCTTGAAAAAAGAGCGGGCGTTTATATGGTGCCCGTAAGGATCAATGGTTCGCTAACCTTGAGTTTCATTCTGGATACAGGGGCTTCTGAGGTCAACATTTCCGCCGATGTGGTTGCAAGACTTCTGCTGACAGGAGCGATCGACAAAGCTGATTTTCTGCCCGGGCTAGCTTACCGCATGGCTGACGGCAACATAGTGAAGAGTTCAAGGCTCAAACTCCGTCTACTTGAAGTAGGCGGCGTCAAAATCAGCGAAGTTACCGCCAGCATCGTGCCGGGAACCGGGTCTCTGTTGCTCGGCCAGAGTTTTCTCGGCAGGCTGCAATCGTGGTCGCTGGACAACCAAAGAAATGTTCTGAGGATAGGCGGCTAGGTATTAATCGATCTGATTGCGCCTATTGCTCGAACAGCCTGTGTGTCCGATCAAGGATATGGCAGCCGCATCTGTGAGAAGGGATCCGATGGTTTCGATGGTCTTGCGAAAAGGAGTGTTCCTGACATACTCCCACCGCAGATCCCCTTCGTAATGCTCAGGCATCTTGAGATTGTAGAGGACCGGGAGCTTAAGCTCGCTCGGGTTCGATGCGTGGACTCTGAACCAGGCGTCGCCGGAGGGGATGACGTCGGTAATATACTCTATAGCCAGATGTCCGTTGTCAAAGATGGTCGTAGTGAGCTTTCGAGTTGGATCGAACCTCCCTGAGGCCGCATCGGGCAAAACTTCCGCCAGGTGCCATCCCGAAAGAATCAGGTTCTTGGACATATGGTTGACGCTTGAAGGAACCCCGGTCAGGATATCCGCAAAAAAGGCGTCTTTGAATTTGGATACGGAATAAAGAAGCCGATTCTTGAAACCATGCGGGGCGTCCATGGCGCCAGGATGCCATGCCCCGAAGCTCAAAGCGCTGCCGAGGTCCCGACAGAAGTCCGATATATTGCGCAGCAACCCTCTCTGCCTTCCCTGTTCGATTTCGCCTGTTTCGTTTCGGTAAAGCACGGTGGTTCCCGGGAACATGTTACCGAAAAAGTTTCTTATATTTCCAAACGCATCGGAAAGGTCCTTTTGAATAAGGCCTAAAACGGATTGTCCGCCAGAATCATCCACTACTTTCATCTCATCGAGGTAATAGTTCCGGCCGCCCGGATTGCGAAGCAACTGGTCATCCTTGTACTTCTGAAAGCCGCTCATGTGTGCAGCTTCAGTCGAGCTTTCAGAATTTTTCCGGTAAGTTGCCGCCACATGGAATTCCGATGGCGGAGGCGTCGGCACAGATTGGGCGGCCGACAGGGCAGGAAATCTCGTCATGAGCTCATCTATGGATTCAGTCGCCGATCCGCCCCCGGCTTGCAAACCCTGCTGCTCCAACGTGGCTGATTCAAGCGCCATGTCAAAGCTCTGACTCTTGTTGGCGGAAACCGGGGAAGTCCTGGAAGCTGGGACCTCCGGCAGGTCTGGACTCTCGACAGGATTGGGCTTCATATGCCGGGCCGGTTTGTTGTAAAGAATTGCGTCCTGAAAACAATGGCATACACCATTTGAATTGGCAAGCAATCCCCATGCCATGGCGACTGGAAGCATCCGTGATAAAACAGACTCAAACGTAGGGTGATTGACCCTGGCAGGCCAGGCAGACGGGACCATCGTTTTCCGGGTAAGGCTCACCACACTTCGTGCAGTTGGAAATAGCGCCCCTTTTCGTCTTGCCCAAGTGTTGCGGCTTAACCCGGACATGGCTTATCCCCAACACGCTCCGGCCCCCATCCCTAATCTCAGCGATGAGCCGGTCCCGATCCTGCTCTGATTTTGGAACGAGCTTGAATAACCAGTTTCGGATCTCCTTCTTGCCATTTAGCTTGGCAGGGTCCATAAAAACCCTCACCCCTTTGCCCTCATATTTTTCATATAGACTCAAGGCAAAGCGTCCAAGGTTGATGACTTTGAGCCAGCCGTTACCGAGTGTGCAGGGCGTAAGGAGCTGGATGGCGTCAGGCAGACATATCGGCGTTTCGCTGATAGCATCGACCAAAATATCCCGGGGTAATCCTTCCATAGCATAAGTGACCATGAAGCCCCCCATTAGGACCCCGGGGGCTGAGTGGCCATGAAAAGACTCTACCACTTCCAGGAATTCTTCGAAGGAATAAGTGCCTATTTTCACAATTATTGGTGTCCCCTTGAGTCATAGGAATCTCTGCGGGCCATGGAATGTTCACGCACCCGTTATATCAACGTAACATAGCGCGCATATAGTTGGCAACATCAGGCAAATTTTGCCCCCTCTGTGCAGATCGTGCCCGTTACACCCCGAATGTCAAGGAGAAACAGTATGGAAGAGAACACCCTGGCAGGTTTTAGGCAGCTCCTGGAAACCCGTCTGGACGTGGTGATGCACGGCGGGAACGGATCGGCTCTAAAGACAACCGTGCATGGTCCGATCGATCCGATGGATTCGGTGGACATGGCGTCCCATCACCGCGATCAGGACCTCGTCAATATGCTTTGTTATCGCAGTCAGAAACTTGTAAGTGAAATCCGGTCGGCGATCAAGCGCATTGACGACGGCAAATTCGGTACCTGTTGGCTGTGTTCTTCCTCTATTGCGCTCGAACGACTGCGCGCGCATCCCACCGCGATTTTGTGCGTTCGCTGCCAGGGAGCAATAGAAACCCTCAAGCGCCGATATCCTGTCGCATGAGGCGGCCCGGGCCTCAGCCCAACCTGTCGCAATGTGGTGAATCGCTCAATTTAGGTGCGAATGCGGTTGCTTCCTACTGACTGTTCGGTGCGAAGGCCGGTTCCGGTTCTTGTAAGTCTGACCCAAAAATACCCGCATGCGACAACTAAGACTGCAGCCGCTATCTGGGCCGAATAGCTGAAGGCTCTGCCCGGGGCGAGTGTCGCCTCCACGAACGGGTCGGTAAGCATCATCTCTGCACCAACCTTAGCAAGAACTGCACAACCGACATAGTTTAGAATCGGGTACCTTTCTATTATCATGCAAAGGATGTTGCTTGCAAAAAAGACAACGGGAATGCTGACGCCGAGTCCGATGAAAAGCAGGAAGAAATTTCCTCCGGATGCTCCGGCTACGGCGAGCATATTGTCCAAAGACATGGTTATGTTGGCGATAACAAGAATTTTCACGGCCTGGATCGTTTTGGAGATTGTCTCATCCACCACGGCAGCGCCGGTTCTGAGCACGAGCAGGGTAAAGGCGAGGTAAAGGACTATCGAGCCTCCGGCAAGTCTTACGAAACTGTGCTCCAGTAGTTTCGAAGCGAAATAAGTAAGGAGAACGCTCAGTACGATTGTGATGCAGGAACCGAATAATATTGCTCTGAAGCGCAGATGCTTCGGCAGGGACCTCAGGGCGACGGCAACCACCATCGCGTTATCGACCGAACGGACCAGGTTGATGATAATGATGCTAAAGAGCGCGGAGATCCATTTCCAGTCAAGGGATATCGCTCCGAGATTGCCCAACGACATGATTCACCTTCCCGTGGCTGCAGCCTTATGATTTTCCTTCGGACTTCATCTCGCATTCACGTAGCCTAGCAGCTTAACCATAACCAAGTGCTTTGTCGACTTTATCATCACTATTATTCATTACTTGCCTATATTTTCAGGTTGCCGGAAGGATCGATGGTCTTCCATCAAATGCCAGGAAATATCGGAGGTATTTTGTTGACCGATTAATAGAAATTTATTGGACGGAAGCAAAAGTAAAGGAGCATTCACTAAGACAAAATCACGCTTAATCCGATTTTAGCTTTTCATAGTTTCTGCACTGCGGATATTCAGAGCACCTGAACCTTATCCATCCGGAGTCTTTCCTGTAAATGTGCATTTTGTGCCCGCAGCGGCTGCAAGTGGGTCTTTCCTCTAATTCAACCCTTGAATTGTCTCCAAATTGCCTTCCACACAGAAGACACCGAAAGCGCTGTTTTCCATGTCTTGTTTTTCCATATTTATAAGAGGCATCAGAGTTACATCGAGGGCATTTTACCGGTGATCGTCTGTGCGAATCGGCGGTGGCAGTCTCTGATCCCGGCTCGGTCATGCTTTGTTCCTACTGGGACTTTAGGTCATGGGAGATTAAATCCGCTATCGACGATACAGCAGGAATATGGCAGGGTCGGTTCGAAGAGGTGACGATTGCGTTAAAAAAAGAGGTGTTTCTCGGTGAAGCGGGGCGGAAGAAGTCAGGCCGCAGTTTCCCCCTTCGGGCTTTCCACTTGCCGGGAGGAATAGTAGCGAACAGCTTCATCACCTATCATCCGGGCGGCTATCGAAGCCGTTATCCCGCCCAGAGGTATGGGCATCAGGACATTGGCGGCGCCTGCCAACAATGATGCTCCGGCGGCCAGACCGGTTGCCGCGACAACTGAGACCATCTCCGGTACGCGTGCCTCGTCGTCAATATCCTTGCCATAAAGGAGTGCGATTTCGAGGATAAGATAGAGGTGCATACGCGTGAGAGCCGACGTGCCTCCCACGAAACCCAGGAACTCGAATGTCAGGTGCGGGACCGGAAAAACTCTTGGCAAATGCATCAGAGTTCCCCCCAAAAAGGAGAGGGGTATCTGGGCCTCTATGAGTCGCCGGGCTTTTTGCTCGGGCGTGTCTTCCGGATAGCGTGCGTTAAGGGCATCTACAACCTTCCGGATTCGCTGCTTGCGAAGGCGAAGAAAAAAGTAGAAGAACTGATCGGCGAGAATGCTTTGTTGCGAGACAGGGTCCTTGATTTGCATCTTTAACATCCTCAATGAGCTGTGTTGCGGCCACTTGGATTGTGGAAAAGGCGACCTTCATCAGACTCATGTTCCGGCAGACTGATCCGGTTGGGCGCCGTCAGCAGGGCCGCCACGCTCGGCAATTAGTTCCGCCTTGACTTCAGCGGTAATGTCTTCAAGAGTCTCGGCAGCCTCGGATATCAGCTCTCTTCCCTTTTGGATGAAGACAAATCCACCTTTGATGGTCGCTTTCACCAAAAGCTTTACCACCGGTCCGACAACCGGGATGATCAGCGGAGCCAATACCAGCGCCCCGACACCAATCAATAAAGGCGTTCCGATTTTGAATCCATTATCTAATGCCGCCATCTAGTACTCCCTTCATAAAAAATACCGGTCATTCACATGCATTGGGCGAGCCGGGGGGTAATCTTATATTGCCCCTGTCCGCCAATGATGAGACTAAAGGCTCTAAGCGGATGTGTCAACGGGAAGTTGTGATTTTTCATTCTTTACCTAAATCAAAAAACGAAAAATTCAATTGAAGTAAATAAAAAGTCACGGAAACGTAACGCTATTGAGGTTAAGGAATTCTGATCTTTTCCGAATATACTGATTACTTGAACTAATAGCGAACCGCAGGTCGTTCTCCTTTGAAGCAGGAGTGTGGTCATGTTGTCGTCTACCGTTTGCAGAGCATCGGATATGAGAGCAGACGAGCCTTTAGTTTTCCGTGCATCCGGGGAAATCAGCGAGTTGGCGTCCAAGGGCGGCGTGGTGTGTATAGATGCGCTTGTCGAGCCTGCCATGTGTATTTCCCCGGAGACACCGATTCGCGACGCAAAAGAAATGCTGGGGGTTGATGAACCGATAAGAGCCCTGGTGGTGGTCAGCGACAAGAAGCCTGTAGGCCTGATCAGCAGTTTGCACCTGGACGGGATTTTAAGTAAGCAGTACGGAGTTGCTCTTTTCTATAAAAAGCCGGTCTACCGTATTATGGATGAAAATGCCCTGAGCATCGAGGTCGGCACACCGATCGAAGTTGCGGCAAGCCTTGCGATGCAGCGGGAAAAAGTAAAGATTTTCGATCACGTGATAGTTACGCGTAATGGGGCTTTGGCTGGGGTTGTGCCGGTTCCGAAGATCCTGGAAACATTGGCGGCGCTCGAGCAAAGGCGGCGTGAGCAACTTAGCCGGCTTACCGAAAGGCTCAGCGGCGAAATCAAAGACCGGGAAAAGGCTGCGGAGGCTTTGCAACGTTCGAGGGGACTGCTTAAGAGGGTCATCGAAAGCTTTCCTCATTCGATTTTCTGGAAAAATCGCGACCTTCGATATCTTGGATGCAATCAAAGATTCGCCAATGAGGCTGGATGCAAGGCGGTATCCGAAGTGATCGGCAAGACTGACGAGCAGTTGGAATGGAGCGAGGATGAGAAGCGCTCGTTTCATGCGTGGGACATGGAGGTGGTGAAGTCCCTTGCGCCTCTACAACGGATGCTCAAACGTGAATCAGGGACTGCGTTTTTCGAAGTCAGCCGGGTCCCCATGTTCGACTCGAAAGGAAATTTTATCGGCGTTCTCGGCTCACATGAAAACGTCACGGAAAAAGTGGCTGCGACCAGAGCTATCGCAGCGAATCGCGCAAAATCCGAATTTCTTGCCAACATGAGCCATGAGATCCGAACCCCCATGAACGGCGTGCTCGGAATGGCCGAGCTGCTGTTGGGAACCGAGCTTGACATTCAGCAGCGAAAACTTGCCGAGACTGTTTTCCGGTCCGGGGAATCGCTCTTAAGGATATTGAACGACATTTTGGATTTCTCCAAAATTGAGGCCGGCAAGCTTGAACTCGAGAACATCGATTTCGATCTGCGATATAATGTCGAAGAATTGATGGAACTCGTCGCCGTTAATGCACATCGAAAGGGAATAGAATTCATCTGCCGGATCGATGACGACGTCCCTTCAGGCGTGACCGGCGATCCGGGGAGGCTTCGTCAGGTGCTTGCCAATCTTGTCGGAAACGCTATCAAATTCACTGACAAGGGTGAGATCTTTGTCGGCGTCTCCGTTAATGATGAAACAGAGGGTAATGTTGTGCTTGGTTTCGAGGTCAGGGATACCGGCATAGGAATCCCGTTAAAAGCCCAGTCGAAAATCTTCGAGCCGTTCTCTCAGTCGGACCAATCGATGAATCGCAGGTTTGGCGGAACAGGGCTTGGACTCTCCATTTCAAGGCAACTCTGCGAAATGATGGGCGGTCATATAGAGGTGGAAAGCAGCCCCGGGCAAGGAAGCACTTTTCGTTTCACCGTCGGACTGAAAAAAGGTCCGCCCGTGGAAATCATCCCCGGGCGCTCGCTTCCTGCAATATTTCATGACCTGCATGTGCTGGTGGTAGATGATAACGAGACAAGCCGGAAGGTCCTTCAAGGTCTGCTCGATTCGTGGAAAATCTCAAGCAGTTGTGCGGGAAGCGGGGAGCAGGCGCTCCAAATGCTGCGTGATGCCGCCGAAAGCGGACATGTCTATGATATGGCAATCCTTGATATGATGATGCCCGGCATGGATGGAAACGAACTCGCAACGAGAATAAAAGAGAATCCCTTGCATGCAGCGGTTATTCTCATCGAACTCTGCAAAGATATCGAAAAATCGCCTCATCCTGCCGTCGCCGCGCGCCTGATGAAGCCGGTAAGGCCGTCCCAGCTCTTCGACGCCATTGTAAACTCCGTACAGGGCTTTGAAAACACAACTGAGGAGATATCTGCGGGCAATGAGCCTGTCGAGCAAATATTCACGCCCATCTTGCTCGCAGAAGATAATCCCACCAACCAGCAGGTATGTATGGCCATGCTGAGAGAGCTGGGGTGCAAGCACGTCGATGTCGTCTTGAACGGCCGCCAGGCGCTGGATGCACTCGCAAAGGTTCAGTACGGCCTGGTTCTGATGGACTGCCAGATGCCTGAAATGGATGGTTATGAGGCCTCAGGGCGGTTTCGGCAAAGAGAGATCGAAACCGGCGCCACCTCCAGGACACCTATTGTGGCCCTGACCGCTCATGGGATGAAAGGCGCCAGGGAACAATGCCTGGCTGCGGGGATGGACGACTATGTACTCAAGCCGTTTACTTTGGCTCAAATGAAGACGACCCTGGACCGCTGGCTTCCTGGAAAGAATGCGCCGGGCGACCCCGCCGTCGAAATTAAGCGTAACGCGCCAAGGAATGGCGGCAGGCGTTCCCCTAAAGCGGCCGGCGTTCGGCAGCGCCTCACAGACACGGATGTGATCGATCTGGATGTGCTAAAAGAGATAATTGCGCTCGGCAATAAGAATGGCGATGAAGGGCTTCTTAAGGAAATATTGAAGTCTTTTATCAATTATTCGGACGGCCTTTTCAACCAAATCGATCTGAACGGAGATCGTGAGCAGCTTTGGAGATTCGCGCACAGTCTGAAGTCTTCAAGCGCCAACGTCGGGGCAATGCGGCTCTCGAAGCTTTGCAAAAAGTTGGAACCTATATGTCAAAGCCCTGCCGGGTTGAAGCCGCAAATGTGGTCGAAGGTGGAAGCTGAGTACCGAAAGGTGAAAGACGCCATTGAGAAGATCCTCTCAGAAGGGGTTAACTGACGGGTGGGAGGACGGGTCCGCTTGGCGACGCGATGACGACAGCGGGGAGGACCTTCAGGCCGGAGATTTTGCTTTGTTGCGAAAATAGAGTATTGCTTCGAGAACAGAACCACCCAGCGCGCGTGCCCTGTCCGATATGGTGTAGCAGTGTGCCTTGACCAGCCGGGGGTCTATGTCGCCTATCTTGAAACCCCGCGGCACGTTTCTGCCTTCCATAATGAGGCCTCGAACAATCCCGTCGAACGGGGCCAAAACCGGCCGGCCGCCAACATGGCAGACTACCTCAGCCCGCCGCACCTCAGCGCCTATGTCGACGGTATTTGTTACCGTTCCTTCGCATGGCGCCCGCAGCACGCGTTCAGCGCCAAACCCCTCGACCGGGGCGGGTGCGCCGGTGTTTGGTTCGGCCGCACCCTCAAAAATGAGCCGCCCGAGATCGTGGCCGGGCTTTGTCTCGATGACGACATGGACATGCTTTCCCGCCTCAAAACCCGGACCCAGCGCAATGGTGAGCGGAGCCATGCCACGGTGCAGCCCGGTGTTGCGCTTTGCCATAGCGGCGTCAATGATAACCTCCGGCTTGAGCTCGACGCAGAGTTTCATCTCCGGGTCCACCATGACCGGCAGATACCCTTTGCGCCAAGCCCGTCGGACTTCTGCAAGCTTCTCGACCCGAACCGCCTCTGTCCCCTCGACAGTCGTTTTGCCGTCAATAATCGCCTGTGCGAGAGATACCGTTCTACGAATGACCATTGGTTGAGCGACCTCGAGGACGACCACTCTAAATCCGCTTCGGTGCAGTCGGCAGGCAACTCCGGACCCGAGGTCTCCGCCTCCGCGCAGAACGATCACTTCCTTTTCCATTGACGCGGTCTCCCAACCGGACATTGATCGGGCATTCGGTGAACATCATTCGGTGAGCACCTTGCCAAACCCATTCTCTACAATTAAATAATGTTCTCATGATATCAGTTCCTCCCGCTGGTTCCAATTCGAATCTCTGATACTCGGCATGGTCCTTGATACAAGGGTTATTCGGTCCGCCTGAAGACTGGAGGTCGATTATGCCGGAGGGTATCCGTATCGGTATGCTTGCTTCGAGCAAAGGGAACAAGCTGCAGGCTGTCATAGAAGCGTGCAAGATGGGGCTTATAAACGGCAGGGTCGTGTTTGTGTGCTCGGATAACCCCGACGCTTATGCGCTCACCAGGGCGAAAGAGCAAGGTATTCCCGTCTTTGTCGTCAATTATGAGGAAATCCGGGAACGGTACCGGCAGGAGCCGCAGGACCTTCGGCTTCCATCCGACTGCGACTTTGACAACATAATAGCCAGGCAGAAGATTTTCGACAAATCGCCTGAGAATCTGATTTTCCGGCTGAAGACGCGCGTGATCGCCGAGGAATGGATGCTCGGCCAAATGGCTGCATATCCTTTCGATCTCCTTGTGCTTGCGGGGTTTGTCCGAAAGCTGACCCCGTATTTTATAGAAAAAGTCAATTACGGTTGTCCTGCCCCGAGAATAATGAACCTGCACGCGACGCTATGTCCCGCGTTTCCGGGTGTAGACGGATATGGACAAACGCTTCGATACGGTTGCAAGGTTGCCGGTTGTACTGTGCATTTTGTAGATTATGGGGTGGACAGCGGGCCGATTATCGATCAGTATGCCTTCAAAATTGAACCTGCCGACACAATCGATTCAGTCAAGGAAAAAGGACTCAAGCTGGAATGCTCGATTTATCCAAAATGCATCAGGCTTTTTGCCGAGAAGAGACTGAGGCTGAGAGAATGTGAGGCGGGAAGAATCGTGGTGGACATTTTAGATTAACATAAATTATTTCCTATCCCCCATTATCCCCGCCCTCAGCTCTTCCTGCACCTTCCCATGCTGTTGCCGGCAGGATTGTTCCAGCAGCATTATCTGCCCGGTGGATACGGCGGGTCTTTGCGACGAATTTCCGGGGAGCAGGCATATATTTGCCCAAGCGATGTGATATGCTCCTCTGACCGCTGCCAGGAAGGATTCCGCCGAAACGAGCAGATCGGAAAGAAGATGCCGCCCGCAACGCTTTGCAACTTCAGAGATAAGCCCGAGGCCTTCACTTGACTGTTTCATGATCTGTACGGGGCATTCGACGGCCCTGTCCAGTGCAGCCGAGAAATCTTGCCTCCTGCAATCGGTTCGCGCCTCGACAAACTCCAGATAGGCCTTTCCGTCTTCCTCAATGAGTTGTTCGATCGCCTTTTCCATTTCATTTGCCTGCTTAAGCAAGGCTTGCCACTGGGATGTGCGTTCGGGGGAAGTCCTCGAACGCAGCAGTTCCAGTTTGACGATCTTTTTCACCAGGGCTACCCCCAGGCATGCACTGTAACCGGCGGCAGCCCCGCCGCCGGGGGAAGGTTCGGGGTTTGCCAGGGCGACAAGAAAAGGCTCGTTCATTGTGAGGACACCTCGATTGGTTCCGGCCGTCTTTCCGGGTATAGCCTCCCCTTGAGCCTTTGGAAAAGATCGAGATCCGTGTGGGGGAGAAAGAGAGCTGCAATATAGTGGGCCATGTAGGAAGGCGTCTCGGAAAGTTCGAAGTTCGTCATCTTTCTCATCACGTTTACTACGTCTTTTCTGATGCGGTTGGTCACGGCGCACATTCTCGCGCCGAGAAGGGATCCGTTGCCGATGTATGTGATCTTGTCCGGATTGATTTCAGGCAGCAGACCTATGGTCATGGCCATTTCGACGTCTATATGGCTGCCGAATCCGCCCGCCAGCACTATTCTGTCAAGGTCCGCTATCTTGAGGCCAACCTCTTCGAGCAGCGTCTGGCAACCGCTGTAAATGGCGCCTTTTGCCCGGATGAGGTTGCCTATATCGTTTTCGGTAATGACAATGTCCCTGTCAAGCGCGCTCTTTTCTTTGAATGCCAGAACGTATTCGAAAACACCATCGTTTTCCCTGACCCTGTCCGATTTCAAATGGTGGTGGAACTTGCCCAGGTTGTCGATGATTCCGGCTTCGAAGAGCCTTGCCGCTATGTTGATGAGGCCGGTCCCGCATATTCCTCGCGGCCTGACGTTTCCCACCGTCAGGATCATAGGCTCCAGGGTGGACGGATCGATTGAGAAATCTTCGATCGCCCCTCTATCCGCGCGCATGCCGAATTGAATGCCCCCGCCTTCGAAAGCGGGTCCGGCCGAACACGCGGCGCAGGCAAGCCAGTCCCTGTTGCCGATCACAATCTCGGCATTTGTGCCTATATCTATGAAGAGCGAGATCTGGTCGGAAAGATGTATTCCCGAACCCATCACGCCGGCGACAATGTCCCCGCCGATGAAACTGGAAATGGAAGGGTAGACCAGGGCGGTGGCATGGTCCACCAGGTCGATTCCCAAATCGAATGCGCGTACGGGCGGATAAAGAGTGGTCGCAGGTACGTAGGGAGACAGCCTGATGTAGCTCGGATCGATTTTGAGAAAGATCTGGGTCATCGTCGTATTGCCGGCAAACGTAATAGTCGAGATCTCCTGGCGACCGACGTTTGAATTCTCTATTACCTTGTCGATTATCCCGTTGATGGTCCGGATGACGACATCGTGAAGGATATCCAGCCCACCCGGCTTTGAAGCGAACATGATCCTGGAGATAACGTCCTCACCGTAGCTGATCTGGCCGTTGAAGTCCCCGTGCTCGGCCAGGACGTCTCCTGAGATGAGATCTATCAGTTGCCCGTAAATGGTCGTGGTGCCGATATCGACCGCTATCGCAAAGTTTCTGTCAGTGGTGTCTCCGGCTTCCAGGTTGACGATATGGCTTTTTCCACCTTCGAAGACCTGGCGGGCGAGGGTAGCCGTAACCTTGAAGCCGGCTTCTCTTAGTACTTTCGGGATCTTGCGAATGACCGGAAGCCGCACTACCAGCCTGTGTTCATCGTGTCTGATCTTGAGATAATTGACGAGACGCGAGGTGTCGGCCAGATTGTCATTGGCTGAAGGCTCGGGTAGTTCAATGTATCGTTTCTCCACGGGAGGTATAAAAAGGCCTTGGCTTTTCAAATCGTCCAGGTTCATTTGCTGGATTGTGGCTGTCCGCCGCGGGGGAACCGCGGTCAATACGCTAGCGTCTATTTCCGATTCAATCGGGACGCGAACGACCAGATTGCTTCTGATCCGGCACAAACAGGCAAGCCTGTAACCCGCCTCCACGTCTTCCTTGCTGAGACGCTCCGAGATGCCTCCATCCACGTGGCCTTCTTGGATTATTACCCTGCACTTGCCGCAAAGACCTTCACCGCCGCACGAGGCATTCACGTGCACACCAGCCTCCATGGCGGCGTGAAGCACGCTTCCATACTCGGGGAAAACTACCTCTTTGCCATGGGGCAGAAATTTGACCCTGTAAGTTATCATCTCGGTTCTCCGTTCTTCATGGAGAAGGGATATATGGTGAAATTGAGATCGCACTTGAAAGCATCCGATTATTTTAGCAAAATTTGCCCCGTGAAGAAATACTTAGCGATTTTGAGTCTTTTGTCCGGCTTCCAAATTCCTTGAAATATACCTGAGCGTCTGTTTGAAAACGCCTTCAAGGATTTCAGGATCGAGAAAGTAGCCCGGCATTTCGCGGTACGCATGCGTTGTAAGCTCTTTCGCCGCCGCGTCGATGTTGGAGGCGTTATTCCCGAATGCATCGTACATACGCTTTTTCCAGGCCGTTGCTTCTTTGATCCCCACCGACACAATGGTTCCGGCCTCCTCGCCCGTCATAAAACCATAGTGGTCGGCGCAAAATATGTTGACCTTCAAATGCCGCAGCTTGTCGAGGCTGTTCAAGTACTGCTCGATGTTTGTGTTCATGGCGGGGAAGAGTTTATCGGAGAATGGGATGCCTACGGTATCGGAGGCGAAAAGGATGCCCCCGTCCGGTTCATAAGCCGCGATGGAACAGTTTGAGTGCCCGGGCATCTCAAAGATTCTCAAAGAAGCCCCGCCCAGGTCGATAATGTCGCCCTCTCGTACAGGCAGCGGTTTGATGTCGGTTCTCCATTCAAGGTCGAAGCCCTTGAGAGAGTCGTCCTTTTTTCCGGCGCTCAAATGATTGTAACCGTTTATGAACTCTATTGCTTTAGGGTTTTGGAATGCCTGGATGGCTGGTTCCGAGGCGAGGACTTCAATTGCCGGGTACTTTCTCTTGAAATAGGGGACTATCCCGACGTGGTCGAAATGTGAATGGAGGATCAAGCACTTTGTGATATCTCCCGGGTCGATTTCAAATTCACGCATCTGGGTTAGAACGTCCGGAAGAATATAGCTCAAGCCCCCGCTGACCAATACGGTGTCCTTGTTGCCGCGCAGCAGATAAACCCCCGATTCCTCGACGCCCAGAAACCATAAATTGTCGTAAATTCTGCCTGGTTTTTGTGACCGCATCACCATTCCTCCTTGGTATGCCGAAATGTCCCAAACCGGTCGAACCCGCAACTATGCTTACCATGTGTTTGCCAGAAAAAAAAGAGTTACGGTCGGCTACGCCCAAATTATTAGGGGATAAATCCTTTTTTCACATGCATTATGCCCTTGTGACTGAAAACTCGAATCATACCGGCAATTGAGACTGCTTAGAAAAGTTCGTCGGGGCTGGAAGCCCCTCCTACAAAAAATTACGAACTTTTCATGGTTTTCAGGGTGTCCCGACAGGGACATGAATTACTGTGTCGCAACTGGTCGGCTTGCAGGAAATTCCCGCTTTAAGGCGCGTATGGGTTGAAATTCGTATGACACAGCCTCAATTTGAGGTATGACGCTGCGGACTTCACAAAGATTGCTGCGGGGGACGGGTAGGGCCATGACAGGTGTAAGCGCCAAACTTAATCTCCCGCCTGATGCGGTTGCATCTTCTCTTCCGGCCTTGAAGCAGGTTGCGCACAATTACCATCGAAGCAATGCTGACGCCCAGGTAAAACCCGATCCAAAAGCAAGCAGCAGAAGCAGGTCTCCTTCATCCAACATGCCCGATTTATGAGCTTCATCGAGAAGGATGGGAATGGAGGCGGATGTGGTGTTGGCATATTTTTGGATGTTGTTCAAAACCTTGTTATCCGGAATCCCGAGTCTCTCAGCTACGGCTTGATTGATTCTGAGATTTGCCTGGTGGGGAATAACGTACTTTAGATCGCCTATTTCATATTTGGCTCTTGATAATGTGGTTTGGCACAAGCCGGTAAGTCCGGTAACGGCGTGTCTGAATACGGACCTCCCGTCCATTCGAGGCCACATATCGCCATTAGTGAGGCTTTCCCCGGAGATGTACGGCTTACGGGAAATATCCCAAAGATCCAGACAAAGCGCTTTCGCGTAATGACCGTCTGCATGTAATTCCGTTGAGATTATTCCTCTTCGGTCTCCTTCATAGCGTGAGAGAATGACGGCGCCGGCGCCGTCTCCAAACAGGACGGCCACATCGCGCCCCTGCTCTGAAAAATCTAAAGCGCTTGAATGTACTTCCGAACCGACAATAAGAATGTTGCTGTAAATGCCGGCTCGAATATATGCATCCGCAATAGAGAGCGAATAAAGAAAACCGGTGCACTGATTACGCACATCCAGACAGCCGATCGTTCTTACTCCCAGATGTGACAACTTTGCCTGTAAATAGCAGCCGGTGCCCGGAAAATGATGATCAGGGCTCAAGGTCGCAAATATAATCAGGTCAATTTCAGACGACTCTATGCCTGAATCGGATAAGGCTGCCCGGGATGCTTCATAGGCGAGGTCGGAACAGGAAACCCCTTCTTCTGCGAAGCGTCGCTCTTCAATCCCGGTTCTGGCCCTTATCCACTCATCGGTTGTCGGCATGCGCCGAGCAAGATCTTCATTGGAGACGACCCCGGGAGGGAGGTAACTTCCCGTACCTCTTATGTAGCTTCTAATCATAGCGATTTGCCCTTTATAATCCTGATTGTTTGTGCCCATGGGGTTACCTCTTCGGGATCGTGGTTAATCGCATTCGACCTGACTCGACCACTGCAAAAGATCCCCGAAGTTTTGGGACCGTTCAACAATTCCTTTCCAGGGCGCCTGCAATTTCCTGGTATGAAAATTCATGGAGCTGAGCATTGCTCCGCGCATGTTCGATAGTCATGCTGACAAGATTTCCCCGGCTGTCGAGATCAACATATATATTTTCGCTGATCTCTCTTGTCTCATTTACTTCCTGATCCGTAAATTCAACGAGCGCGGTGTCAGTGTCTGAAAAATACTTAACTCTCATTGACGAGACTCCTTAAACGATCTGTCGAAGAAAGCGTTGTGGACCGTCTCCCCGTCTTCCAGCAGAATAACCCGAAGAAATTTACCCGCCGCTGGAACCCATGCCCACTTCCGTATTCTTCCATCGAGCTGGATTTCAGTCTTATCCGGAAACCGGACGACACGGGCTATCCACTCGTCTTGTATTATAGCCCTGTCAGACCTTTTTCGCACGTGGTCAAAATATGCGGTTGTCTTCAATTCCGATTCCTGTTTTTAAAGGCTAAATTTGCATGGAGTCTTCAACCATTCTCATCCTGGCGCCGCCAAAAGCATTGCATCGAGCAGGCGCTTTTCCTCGCTGCCAGTACAGTGCTGAAAGCGCGTTAGCCAGCCGCAGGAAGTCAGGCCCGCGGTCCTGTTCCGACTTGATAAGCGCCAGGAGTGCATTAGCCTGCCCTCCGGCTTGGAGCAGCATTGCAGCGTGGCCTCGGTGTTCTTTCTTTGCCCCTTTTGCTCTTGTCTTTAGTCCCAGGGCTCAAGCAGTCATTTCGAATTCGATTTTGCGGGTGTCACTTACTCGGGCGGACGCATCGAGGATTTCAAGCGAAACGAGATTGCCTTCCGCGTCGTAATCGAGAATTACACCGGGCTTATCTTCGTCACTTTCTGCGATCGATATTCCCTCTTTAAAAATGATGCTCAGCGTATCGGTCTTCGGGTCATAGGTCACCTTCATGAAATCTACCTCCGATATTTCTCAATCCTGCCGGTACGGTAAATTGTTATGACCTCGGCGGGTTTACGATCTACATCAACGAAAACCCGAACCAGATAAAGCCTTCCTTCCATCGTCAGCCGCGACTGCAACGCATCACGACCTTCCCGGACCGCAAATCTCTGTTCAGGCCCGTCGAGGACATAGCGGACCTGCTCCAAAGATATGTCTCTACGGTCCATTTGAAAGGCCGCGTGTTCCGTAATCACGTATTCGATGATAGCATTAGCTTTCATTCAGGTCACCTCGGCGCCGCCAAAAACATTGCATCGAGCAGGCGCTTTTCCTCACTTCCCATTGGGTACAGGGCTGGAAGCGCATTAGCCAGTCGCAGGAAGTCAGGCCCGCGATCCTGTTCCGACTTGATAAGCGCTCGGAGGCCGTTAGCCTGCCCTCCGGCTTGGAGCAGCATTGCAGCGTGAACACGGTCTAGCGTGGTCACTCCAGCCCGGGAAGCCGTCTCCGCCGGCAAGTCTCGCATGATCCTGCCGCTTTTCCGGCTACGAATCTTAGGTATGCGGCTCCTCTCCAACTCGGGGAAGAGCAACATCACGAACGGCCGGAGACTGTCGCCAAACACGGCATTTTTTAATAAACATCATAGCGCTGGCTCCGGGCCAGCCGGCACACCGTAACCGGGAATCTGATTTTTGCCTGCAAAACCTCTCGTGTACTCCGGAAGCGCCGAGCATACAATTTCCCGAGCAGAATACGCAAGGGAAAGGTGAGTGCGCATGTGGGGGCGGGCCGGGATAAGGCCCCAAATTCTCGATAACTGATGTAAAAGCCTAGCCGTGGTTGGGGCTTGAAAGTACTGCCCGACCAAACCTCGCACCTCTCGTACCTGCTATCGTGATGCCGCGCTTCGACATTACAATATAGCCGAGCGTATCGATCAAACCACGGTTCTAAAAGGAATCCCGACTGAGGAATTGTAGAACTTCCGAAAATACATAGCCCCATGAGACGGCAAAAGACTTGAAGTTGAATGTTCGCTCTCTATTGAGTTGCGCTGATGTCCACGTTGGTGATACAAGTTGATATGTCCCAATCCGGTATTTTCAGACCCGGTCTTACCCACACAATAGCTGTTCCATAACTGGAGGGGGAAGGTGCTCCCGAACCCGTCTGATTTACGGAATGTGCTTGTTGCAGTTTCAGGCCAGACACCGGCAATCATAACCGAAACCCTCTGGGCGCTTGAAAGACGCTTTGCAACCAGAGTTGATGAGATCAGGGTCATAACTACATCCCAGGGCCGGGACACTATTTCCAGTCGCCTTTTCGGATTAGATGGTGAATTCTCGCGTTTCTGCATCGATTATGAAATTCCTTCCGGGCGGATCGCTTTCTCCCAGAAGAGCATTTACGTCCTGAAAGATACTGGCGGGCAAGATCTTGAAGATATCCGAACCGGTGAGGACAACGTCAATGCAGCAAACCAAGTTTTCAATTTCATAAGCGAATGGTGCAAAAGGCAGGACGAATGTCTTCTATGCTCGGTTGCTGGAGGTCGGAAGACCCTTGGCATCTATCTCGCCATGTCCCTCATGATGTGCGGACGCTCCCAGGATAAACTCTATCACGTCCTTGTATCCCCTGCATTTGAAACTGGAGTTCCCGACTTTTTCTATCCACCCCCGCAGGAGCGTTTTTATAGCAGAATGAAGAAGACCGATTCCGGTTTCGTATCAGATAGTATCTCATCCGAAGAAGCCGAGGTTGAACTTGCTGAGATTCCATTTCTCAGGCTACGTGAGTTGACAGGGCAGGCGATCCCTTTTGATAAAGGATACACGGCAGCGGTGGCCGAAACACAGTTGCTCATGAACTACCTTCAGTCTCCTCCAATGCTCACCCTTGAACTCGAAACTCGTACTGTCAAAATCGGACACTTTGAATTCAGATTGAGCAGGCAGCTTGCGGCGGTCTACGGTCTGTTCCTGCTTGAGTTTAATGGTCTTGGAGCAGAAGGCGCGATCGAGTCGCTCTTTGACAAAAGATCGCTTCTATCGGACCTTGAAAGGCAGATCGACCGGTTCAGAATGGCTGAAATGGAAACCTATGCGTGGGAAAAAATGAGGGATGTGGATGAATTCCAAGACCAGATCAGGCCGTGCATAAGCAAGGTGAATAAGACAATTCGGCAAAAACTCGGCAGCAGTCTTTTGGCCTCTCACTATGCTATCTCTATCGGGGGCAAATACGGTGTGAAGATACAACATTTCAAGGTGCTCGGGCGAAAGGGGAAGACATGGAGAAGACTGTATTAATCTTTCCGGCAAATTTGCCGGCAAAATAGTTTTCCACCTTTTTCCCACAAGCTGGCTTATACCATGCTCAATTAACCCTCCTAACGCTTGCGGGCCGCAAGTTCTTAAAAAAGCAAAGTGGAGGACGAGAGGAATGTTCAGCCACATCGATATCGGTCAGTTCGTTTTGAAACTAAAGGCGCTTGATGAAATTCATCTGCCTGCATACAAGGGTTCCACCTTGCGCGGCGGGTTCGGGTACGCGCTCAAAGAGGTGTCCTGCGCCCTGAAACGCCAGGATTGTAAGACATGTATGCTCCGCGACCGGTGCGTATATCTTTACCTTTTCGAGACCCCTCCCCCTCCCGATACCGAGATGATGCGTCTTTACCCGACAGCGCCCCACCCTTTTATTATTGAGCCGCCTGACAATGGGGCCAGGATTGTTCCGCAGGGAGGAGATTTTGAATTCGGATTGACTGTCATTGGGCGGGCTCTGGAATACCTCCCGTACTTCATTTATGCGTTTTTGCATTTGGGCGACAAGGGGCTTGGCAGCGGAAAGGGCCGATTTGTTCTACAAGATGTCGGTGCAATTTCCTCGAACGGATTTAAGTCGATCTATCAAACACAAAACCAGTCATTAAAGAAGCCAAACCCCTATCCGACCTCACAGACGATTGACGCTCTCTGTGAAGGCTTTCGTTCAGCCAGGCAGATAAACATCGCTTTTCGGACCCCTACAAGGATCAAATCCGAAGGACGCCTTACCGGTGAACCGGAATTTCATAACCTTATCCGCTCCCTGCTGCGAAGGCTTTCAGCCATTTCCTATTTCCATTGCGGCAGGAAGCTGGATATGGATTTTAAGGGTCTGATTGAGCGGGCGCATCTCGTCGAACGCGTTTCCTCAGACCTGCAGTGGCATGACTGGGACCGCTACTCGAGCCGCCAAAAGCAAAAGATGACGCTGGGCGGATTCTTGGGGGAGGCAACCTTTAAGGGCGATTTCTGGGAATTTCTGCCCCTGCTCACATGGGGCGAGGTGCTGCACGTTGGCAAGGCCGCGAGTTTTGGGCTGGGGAGATATACTATAACATCCACTTTATAGGCTTCATTGCGAGGGAGTCAAGAATGGATGAAAATGTCCTGAAAATTGCGATCGCGGGCTTCATGCACGACATAGGGAAGCTGATGGACGAAAGTGCTCTTGATGTCTCAACAGAGTATTTGTTGAACAACGCCGATCTCTACCAGCCCTTTCACCAGGGCCAACACACGCACAGACACGCTGTATATACCGCTGCGTTCATTGAGCAGATGGAACGCCTGTTGCCCAGTAAGCTCAATAGGGCGCAGTGGGGACTTGAGGACAGCTTCATCAACCTGGCTGCTGGCCATCACAAGCCTGAGACACCCATGCAGTGGATTATTGCTATGGCCGACAGGATAAGCAGCGGTTGGGACAGGGTCGGTTTTGATGATGAATACAATCTGGCCGTATCGCCGCGTGATTATCGGAAGACGAGACTCTACCCAATTTTCGAGCAGCTGATGCAGGCAGACTCGGGGGGACAGTCTAAATACTACTATCCGCTCAAAGAGGTCTCCCCGCGAAGCATTTTCCCTACAGGGGCGGATGGTACAACGCGTATTACAAATGACGAGGCTGCTGCTGAATACAGGGACCTTTTCTCATGTTTTGTGGATGCACTGGGGACCCTTCTGCACCGGGAGGAAAGCCTGCCATTATGGTTTGAGCATTTTGAAAGCCTGATGATGCTGTTCGGTTCATCGGTCCCGGCCGCAAGAGCGGGTAAAATAATCCCTGACGTGTCCCTTTTTGATCATCTCAAGGCTACATCAGCCCTTGCTGCCGCTTTGTACCTGTACCACAGAGAAACTCAAAACATGACGGTCACCGCGATAAAGGATTATGACACAAAGAAATTCCTCCTTGTCAGTGGAGACTTTTACGGCATTCAAAGCTTCATTTTTAGCGACTCAGGTGAAGCGGGGAAAAATCGCTCTAAGATCCTTAGAGGCAGATCGTTTGCAGTCTCGCTTTTCTCTGAGCTCGCGGCTGATATGCTTTGCCGCAAAATCGGAATTCCTTCGATATCGGTAGTTCTTAACGCAGCAGGCAAGTTTATGGTGATCGCTCCAAACACGGAGCGAGCAAAACGAGATATTGCCGAAACTGAAGATCGGGTAAACGAGTGGCTATTCAGAATCTCTTTTGGCGAGAATGCCATGGGCATTGGCTTTATTGAGGCTTCCCCACAGGATTTTGTGAAAGGTGGATTCGTGAGACTTTGGGATGAGTTGGCCCAAAGAATGGAAAGCAAAAAGTTTAGAAAAATCGACCTTGAGCGATTTGGCGGAACTGTGCCGGGCTATCTCGACAGCTTTCGAAACGACTTAAGCCATCCACTTTGCCCCTTTTGCGGAAAAAGACCGTCGAGCCCCGGTGTGGAAGGGGCAACGGTCCTTCCTGAAGGCCAATCGTCCTGCGGACTTTGTCGCGATCATGTCCTTTTGGGCACCAACCTGGTCAAGAGAAGGCGTGTGGCGGTCACTCTGGCTGATGCAAAGATTGAAGGGGACGAAAAGCTGTTTGAACCGATTTTTGGAGAGTACCAGGTTGCATTTGTAGATGGTGCGATGAAAGAACTGGCTCGGAGCGGCCGACTCCTCAAATATTGGGATATCTTTATCGACCCTGCTGGTGTGCTTTCAAAAGATATTACGGTGAAATTTATCAATGGCTATGTGCCTGTTTATGATGAAACGGATGCGGATGATCCCAGGCTCTCCCTGGCCGTTGATGTAGAATCCGGCGAGGAGGACCTTTCGGAGCAGGTCAAAGAGGGTGCTCCGAAGACCTTTTGGCACATTGCCAACAAGGCTCTGAACCTTGATGAAAACGGAGGAGGTCTTAGGGGTATTGAAGCCCTTGGTGTGCTCAAGGCGGATGTCGATCAGCTGGGGCTTCTTTTCTCATGCGGACTGAAACCCGAGCAGTACACTCTTTCGCGCCTTGCCACGATGAGCAGGCAGCTTGACTGGTTCTTTGCTCTCTATGTTCCTTATCGTCTGAAAGTGGATGTCCGCTTTGCTGACGTCTACACAGTCTTCTCTGGAGGAGACGATCTTTTTTTGATCGGCCCCTGGAACCGGATGATAGAACTTGCCATCTTTCTCCATGAACGTTTTGAAGAATATGTCTGCGGCAACCCCGAAATTCATTTTTCAGCCGGCATTACCCTGCACAAACCCCATACTCCGCTGGGCGTACTGGTTTCCGCTTCGGAAGACGCACTTCAGAGCGCTAAGAGTGCAGGGCATAAGAGTGAGGATAGGAAAGAAGGATATATAACACTCTTTTCAGAAACCCTTACTTGGGGCCAATTTATGAGCCTCCAGAGAGTGAAGGAGATCCTCGGAAACTGGCATGACGAAAAACTGATCAACAATGCGATGCTCTATCGCCTGAACGACTTCATCGGCATGGCCGGCAGAGAAAAGCGCATCCTGGAAATGGAAGAGATTCCCATCAGAGAGATGGAGTGCCTGAAGTGGCGTGCCTTTTTTTATTACACAGTAGAAAGGAATGTCGGAAAGGGTCTCGAAACCGATGACAGAAAGGCAGGTATCGGGGACTTCAACAGAGCGGTGGCATGGCTGGAACAATACGGTGCAGCACTCAAAATAGCTCTTTGGGACGTTATCTATAACAGGAGGAAGGGGGAATGAAATGATCGAATTCTATAAAGACAAAGCAACGCGCAGCATAAGACCTCAGCTCTTTTCAAACGATTCCGAACAGCTGGCGAAAGCTCTTGCTAAAGAGAAGTCAAACAAAAGGTCTCAAATCAGGAAGTTTTACGACGAGGTGGTTAGGCTGAACCTACTGGCAAAGGCTAATCCGAGTGAATGGGATAACGTTCTTCCTTATGTGCATATGCTCGTCGCGAAAGCAGCCTATGCTGAAGGGAGAAGCCTGGTGACTCCGGATTTTGTCGAGTTCATGAAGGGATCTGTCAACCAGATCGAGTTAGGGAGAGATCTGGACGTTTTCGCGAACTTTTTTGAAGCCTTTATGGGGTTCTACAGGAAATATCGGCCAAGAGACAATTAGAAGGAGGACTTTTGGATGCAACTCATCAAAATCAAAAAGATAGAAGGAAGGATCACCTTGAAAAGTGGGCTTCGGATCGGCGCCGGTGATATGGAAATGCACATCGGCGGCACTGACAATCCGATTATCAAGCATCCGAATACGCAAGAACCCTATATTCCAGGGTCGTCCGTCAAAGGCAAGGTCCGCTCACTGCTCGAAATGCGAAGCGGTTTGATGGGGGCCACAGGTGGCAAACCGCTGCAGCCAAAGGACTTGAAGGGACTCAATGGCGCGCGGGAAGAGGACTGCAAGCGAATCCTGAAAATATTCGGGGCGACTGGAGCTGACAGTAGTGAAGCTGCCGAACTCGGGCCTACCAGGGTGTCTTTCGCGGATTGCCCCATCACGGACGAGTATAGAGCTAAACGGTTTAGCCTGACTGAGGTGAAATCAGAAAACAGCATTGATCGAATAAGCGGCACAGCAGAACATCCGCGGTTCATTGAAAGAGTGCCTGCAAATACGGAATTCGATTTCTCCGTCTGCCTCAAGATCCTCGGTCCGGACGAAGAAGAACTGCTGGCAACACTGCTTGAAGGCCTGAAGCTTCTTGAACTGGATTCTCTGGGAGGAAGCGGAAGTCGCGGATATGGCAAAATAAAGTTCGAATTCTTCGATGAGAAAATCAAAGAGGCGTTCGATAAAATCGACCCATTCGCTAACGGAGGGCAAAAGCCGTGAAGCTCCATGAGGTCACGATTAAACCGATATCCGGGTTTGGAACACCACTTATGGGCGACACACTCTTCGGCCATTTCTGCTGGCAGGCCGCTTACGATTCGGGTCTCCTGAACGGAGGGCTTGATAGGTGGATCGCCCTTTATGAGGAGAGGCCATTTGCCGTATTTTCTTCGGCTTCGCCGAGACTTTCGAAAGAGAAAGCTCAGTATGCACTGAAAAGGCCGGCTCTGCCGAACGCGACTCTCTATCCCGAATGGGCTGAGTGGGACAAAAGGAAGTTGATCGTAGAAAGGAAAAAACTTCTTAAGAAGCGGTGGATGATCATAGGCCAGGATTTATCACTTAACTTGGACGCTGTTGAATATAAAACGGACCGGGAGTTGCTCGAACTCGTCCGAAAGGAATCGTCCGGGGAAGCACCATCATGGACTATTGACCATGAATCCTGGCAATTCATTTCCGAGTCTGCTCAACCGCACAACAGCATCAACCGGCTGACAATGAGGACCGGTGCAGGCGAATTCGCTCCTTTTACCGAGACCGCCGCCTATTACTATCCTGGGACGGAGCTTGCCATATTCGTTCTCTTTGATGAAGAAGCCACTGACATCAACCGCGTGGCGGCAGGGCTGGAAAGGATCGGGAAATGGGGGTACGGAAGGAATGCTTCAACCGGGCTTGGCCGCTTTGAGGTGTGTCGAATAAGGGGGTTGAATCTCCCATCGGCCCCCTCACCCAACGCCTGCTATACCCTTGCCCCATGTGTTCCACAGAAAGGCGTCTTTTCCGACTATTCCTTCAATCCATTCGTCCGATTCGGCAAGCACGGGGATACGCTTGCCCGGTCTGGCAATCCTTTTAAAAATCCTGTGCTCATGGCAGGCGAAGGGGCGGTGTTTTTCCCCAGGAACTTGAACAGTTTTGACAAACCT
>Ga0326728_10008356_pt1 | contig 25800 bp, 35 predicted proteins | sample MB3enrmetagenome_FD_207602 | JGI IMG/M metagenome (GOLD analysis project Ga0326728, IMG submission 207602) | Lab enriched peat soil microbial communities from McLean, Ithaca, NY, United States - MB31MN | ecosystem: Environmental > Terrestrial > Soil > Wetlands > Peat | place: USA: New York... | reverse complement strand
AGCTCAAGGGGCCTCACCACTGCGTTTCTGGGATATGAAGCGACGCAGGCCGATTCCGAAATTATTGCGATGGTAAGCGACGGCGAAGAAATCGGCTCGGCTTTCGAGGAAATGGCTGTCGAGCTGATCACGGCCGGGACCCCGTTTTATGGGGCCGCTGGCGGGCAAGTGGGCGACACGGGTGTGATAACCGGACCCTCGGGCAAGTTTGTCGTCTCCGATACCGTAAAGCTCCCGGGAAACCTGCTGGTTCATGTCGGTAAAGTGGAATCCGGATCCTTCCACGCAGGCGATACCGTTCATCTGGCCGTTGACGCTCAGTTGCGCAAGGACACCGAAGTCCACCACACCGCCACGCATATCCTGCACGCCGTCCTTCGAAAAGTGCTCGGAGATCACGTAAAGCAGGCCGGGTCCCTCGTTGCCCCGGACCGTCTCAGGTTCGACTTCACTCATTTTACTGCCCTGACCCAGGAAGAACTCACTCAGATCGAGCGTATGGCAAATGATGAGATCCGCCGGAACCAGCAGCTCAACGTTCGTGTAATGGGGCTGGAGGAAGCTTTGAAAACCGGGGCTATGGCCCTTTTTGAGGAAAAGTACGGAGAGCGGGTCCGGCTCATTGAAATTCCGGGCTTCAGCCGCGAACTCTGCGGTGGTACGCACACGCACTGGACAGGGGAACTCGGGGTTTTTGTGATCCTCCAGGAAACCGGCATAGCCGCCGGCGTCCGCAGAATAGAGGCGCTTGCCGGCCGGCCGGCGCTCGAATACATAAATCAGCACAGGCAGGTCCTGAACCGTGCTGCAGCCGTGCTCAAAGCGGCCCCTTCCGAGGTCGCCGAACGCATCGAAAAGATACTTGCACAACAGCGGCTGATGGAAAAAGAAATCGAAGCCCTCAAAGCGTCCGCCGCCGGCAGACGCTCGGCCGACCTTTTCGATCAAACCGGAGAAATAGATGGTGTGAGGGTCCTGGTTACTCAAATCGAAGCCGATAATCCGAAGGTCCTGCGGGAGATAAACGATAAATTCAGAGACAGGTTTGCTAAAGGGGTAGCCGTGCTTGGCGCTGTTTCCGAGGGAAAAGTCTTCCTGCTCGCCGGGGTGACCCAGGAAATGACAGGCAGGCTGCACGCCGGAAATCTCATAAAAGAAATCGTCAAGGAAGTGGGAGGCTCCGGCGGCGGACGGCCCGATATGGCTCAGGCCGGCGGTAACAGACCCGATAAGCTAAAAGACGCCCTCGATCTGGCCGAAAAACTGATCCGGCAAAAGCTTGGTTAGTATAGAACTCCTAAATTCTGTCCACACGGCAAAAAGACAATTCCTTTTCCAGTTCGTCCGTGAGTTCTTCACGAAAATCCAGTATGTTATATGTCGCGCCGCACTCACGGCAGCGCAGATAGGCCGCGCGTCAGGTTTTTACTAATTCGAGCTCTTTGTTGCACTTCTTGCACAGCAATTTCGGTTCTCCTCTTCTGAATGAACTGAAGCCGGCGGCATAGGATAAATTTATATCGAATCGGCCTTTCATTCAATCCTCAACGCCAAGCCTTGACAAGGGATAACCGGCAAGCCGGTGCAGGATTGCAAGAACTTAAAGGGAGACAGATATGCCCGCCAATCTTCCTCCCCCTTACTTCGAAGCCGAACAACGCTACAGGGAAGCAAAAACTTCCGAGGAAAAAATAGAAGCCCTGGAAGAGATGCTTACGATCATGCCCAAACACAAGGGCACGGACAAGCTAAGGGCAGATCTGCGCAAACGCATAGCAAAGCATAAATCCGATGCCCAGCAGAAGAAAGGTTCGGCAAAAGGGATAACGGTCTACAGCATCGAAAGGGAAGGGGCGGCCCAGGTTATCGTTATCGGCGTCCCCAATGTCGGTAAATCCTCCATTGTGGTCGCATTGACAAACGCGAAACCCGAGGTGGCGGACTTTCCCCATTCCACTTGGAAGCCCACCCCGGGCATGGCCGATTTTGAAAATATTCAATTTCAGCTCATAGATACTCCGCCTGTTCCCACCGAGTTCATCGATCCGGGAATGGTAGACTTGCTAAGACGTACGGACATAATCGCAGTGACGGTCGATATTCAGGCCGACCCGCTCCAGCAGATGGAAGACGTTATGACTTTTCTGAACGGCCTCCGAATATATCCTCCCGGAACATCTATTCCTCCGGACTTGAAGAAAGCCCCGTTTATAAAGAAGACCCTGCTGCTGGTAAATAAGGTTGACGACGAATCGAGCGAAGAGGATTACCGCGCATTTCTGGAGCTTTGTGAACTGCCGCTGCCAGTGGTCCCCATTTCCGTTCTGGCCGGGTACAATTTTTCGAATTTTCTCAAAAAAATCTATGAAATTGCAGATCTTATCCGCGTTTATACGAAATCCCCCGGCAAGGACCCTGAACTCAACTCGCCGTTCGTGCTTCCTGGAAACAGTACGCTCGAAGATCTTGCCGGACAAATTCACAAGGATTTCGTCAGCAGGCTGAAGTTTGCAAAGGTATGGGGCAGATCGGTATTCGACGGGCAGATGGTGCAACGGGACTATCTCCTTCAGGACGGAGATATCGTTGAAATACATATTTAGAAGCCGGCTATGAGAGCTGATCCTTAGTTTCAAATATAATTACTGACTATTGACTAAGCTTTTAATATATCTTAACTTATATACTATTGAAGTCATTACCCAACAGGTGTATCCTATGCGGGGAATGGCGGATATTTAGAATATAGTTGGGGGAGCGGCAAAACCGGCGGTTTTTAAACCGCCCGCCGCAAAGGAGAGACAAGATGAAATCCTACGGCCCTGAAAAGTGCCTTCCTATAGATTATTTCTTGAAAAAACCGGAATCGGAAGACGATCTTGAAAGCCTTCTCGAGGGGCGAGGCATTGAAAGCCGGTTTCACGACGCCGATTTGGATCTGGAACAGATCGACCGTGCTGAGGCCGACGAGGAAGCGGGTACTGTTACGCTCTCTGAAATGGAACCCGAAGATGAAGGACCGGCGGAGACCGAAGCTGTCGCTGCTCCCGCGGAAGATTTCGAAGAAGACCACATCACCTGTTATCTAAAGGAAGTGTCCAGCTATCCCCTTCTTACGCAGGAGCGTGAAACCCAGCTTGCCCAGATAATAAGGCATGGGCAGGACGAGCTGGTGCAGATTGTCCAGGAACATGTCCCCGATGACCGGATAATGGCGGACCTCAACGACAAGGTCAAAAAGCTCCTGGAGCATGAGAAGACCTTCCCGGGCGTTAGGGACAAGGTGCTCAAGGTCGTTGTGCGCACTCTCGAGCGAGCCGTTAACGACTACCCGGAAACTCCGATGTTTTCGGCCCTGTTGACCAGGGTGCGGGCGATCATGAAGGCCGTCGACATGGCCAAGCAGGAGATGGTCAGGGCCAACCTCAGACTTGTCCTGAGCATAGCCAAGCGATACAGGGGCCGGGGCATGACGTTCGACGATCTGATTCAGGAGGGAAATCTCGGTTTGCTAAAAGCTGTCGGCAGGTTCGACCACACCAAGGGGAACCGGTTCAGCACCTATGCAACATGGTGGGTCCGGCAGAGCATCATTCGCGGCATATATGACAAGACAAGGACTATTCGTCTGCCGGTGCACTTCATCGAGTTGAAGAACCTTTTCTTCAAGGTTTACTACGAACTCCTGAAGGAACTTGGGCGCGAACCGATGGCCGCCGAAATTGCCGAGCGCTCCAAGCTGCCGGTCGAAAAGGTGCAGATGGTCCTGACGCTGGCCGCTCAGCCTATCTCTCTCGAGACGCCTATAGGGGAAGACGAACAGCGATTGGGAGACTTCATCGAGGACGAGAGGGCGCTCTCCCCGGCGGATGAGTGTTCGGACAGGGAACTGGCAGAGGTCACGAGGACCCTGCTTTCGACCCTGCAGCCAAGGGAGGAAAAAATCCTCCGGCTGAGGTTTGGCCTCGATGGGCAGCCGGCTGAGACCCTGGAGAAAATCGGCAAGATTTTCAATGTCTCCAAGGAAAGAATTCGTCAGATAGAGAAAAAGGCGCTCCGCAAGCTCAAAAACCCTAACAGGCAGGCATGCCTCAAGACGTTTATAGAATAGTCCCTTCCAGGTCATAATCATGCGAGGCGGTGATCCGCACCTTGCGGACCTGCCCCGCTTCCGCGCTACCCGCCGTAATTATTACGCCCCCATCTACTTCGGGGGCCTGAGTTTGAAGGCGCCCCGCCAGGAGCAGACCGGTTTCGGGGTGGGGGCCTTCGATCAGTACCGGAAGAGTCCGTCCCGTCAAAAGTCGAAGCTTTCGCCCGGAAATCTCCCTTTGAAGTTCGAGCAGTTCCGCACGCCTGTTTTGAGCGCTTTTTTTGCCGGGCCGGCCGGGCATCCGCGCGGCCCTTGTTCCTGCTTCGGCAGAGTAGGCAAAAACCCCGGCATGGTCGAACTCGGCCCGCTCCATAAAAGTCAGGAGCGATTTGAAATGAGATCTTGTCTCGCCGGGGAATCCCACCATGATCGAGGTGCGAAGCGCAATCTCCGGAATAATTGAGCGGACTTTGTCTATTATCCGCTCGGGCGAGGCGGCAGGGCGGCCCATTGCCTCTAGAATCGACGGGACGCAATGCTGGATAGGAATGTCCAGGTAGGGCACAACTTTGCGTGAACCTGCCATTGTTTGAAGCAACCGGCCGGTGACGCGGTCCGGATATGAATAAAGGAGCCGTATCCACTGGAGGCCCGGGACCTCATCGAGCCTTTCAAGAAGCTTCGGCAGGGCTTCCGGATCGTTTTTGTCGAGCCCGAATGCGGTCGTGTCCTGTGCAACAAGGTTGATTTCCTTGATCCCGTCCGCTGCGAGCAGGGCAGCCTCAGAGACTATGTCTGCTTCCTCTCTGCTCCTCAGCGGTCCCCGCAGGTTGGGAATAATGCAAAAAGAACAGGAATTGCCGCAGCCCTCGGCAATTTTGAGGTACGCGGAGTGCGGACCGGTCGATATCACTCGGCCCGCCTCACCATCCGGAAAGTGAGCCGGCCTTCCTATCCAAAGCCGCCTCGGGTTTCCTGCCAGCTTCGATTTCACAGCGGCTCCGAGCGCGTGATAATGAGAAGTACCCAAAAACAGGTCAACTTCGGGAAGTTCTTCCAAGAGCTTTTTGCCATACCTTTGCACCATGCATCCGGCGGCGACCAGCATCCGGCATTTTCCCGAGACCTTGTTTTCCGATGCTTCGAGGATAGCCTTTATTGCCTCCTGCACCGCGCTCTCCAAAAACCCGCATGTGTTGACCACGATGAGATCGGCCTCGGCGGCATCCTCGACCATACTGCAGCCCATATCGAGCAGCTGCTTTACCATCTGCTCGCTGTCAACGAGGTTCTTAGCGCATCCGAGGCTGATGAGAGAGGCGTATTTCATGAGTTGTGACCTGTGCATAGCGCGTCCGTGTTGAAGATTGAAGAATGTGTATTTTATCAGTTTGCGTCGGTATTTAAACCATTTGATGCGGGCATGCAGCGGCTCCGTTGCGAGCCGCTGCACAGTCTGACGGGCTGAAGGCTCCGGACTGTGGCTGCTAAGGCCAGGGAAGTTGCGTCGAGATCCAACCTGATCTGTCGGAGATTCATCCGACAGGTCTTAAAACAGCGGCCTTTATTGACCTATTGTCCAAAATTCCAGCGTATTCGCATTATCGTCAACTGCCGCGAAGCTGAATGCCGTGGTGAAAGTTTCGAGTGCTATCCCGAATGCCCCTCCGACAGCAGGATCGACCGAAAGCTCGGAAATGAACACTCCGTTATGGGTGAACTCTACGATTTCGCTGGGGAGATCGGGATTGACGTTTACCCCGTCACCCTGCGCCGAAATAAAGTCTCCATTCGGGGCCAGCAAAAGGCCGATCGGGCCGTGCAGATGTGTCGTATCATCGACTACAACCGTACCCTTCCCTTTATCTCTACCCGTAGCAGCGGCATGACTGACGGCCTAGATGGCCTGGTCTTGAGTGGATGAAACGTAGAGGACGTCCCTCGTGCTATCGTATGCCAACCCTGACGGCCCGGCGACGAATGCCGCGCCGGCACTCCCGAACGTATAGCCTGACGCGATTTGGGTTTCCGAAATCACTTCGATGGGCTTCGTAACATTCGAAGCGTCAATCGTCAGGTCAAGCCGCGTCACTGTGCCGCTCAAGACGTTTGCAACAAATACCTGGGCCGAATTTCCAACTTCATTGATCACCAGGCCCCATGGGCCATCGAGGAATTGCGCGCTTGTCAGCGTCAATACCACATTCGCGTTCTTATCCAGAAACTGAAGACTGCCCGCCCCGACTGTGGTTGACGTACAGACACCACTTCCATTGGTCGACGGGACGTTTCCGACCAGCACGAATCCTTGTTTTAAAATCCCGAGCGCAAGCGTGAGCCCCGCTGCCGTGGACGTGAAGAAAGTCTGCGGCACCGTTGCAGGAGTGCTGGTGGCGGGGGTGATCACTACGATGGTGGTCCCAGTCACCTGGAGGCCCGCACTATTGTTGAAGTTTGACACGAGAATGTCGCCGGGTTGGATCAGCCCACCCTCAGGAAATCCTTTTGGAACAAATGCTACGCCGTAAGGGTTGCTGTCCCCATTCGAAGGAACGGTCGAAAAGGTACTCTTTACAAGGTTGGGGATGATCGGCTCATTAAGGTTGAAACCGGCCAGCGCTATACCTCCGGTCAGAAAGATAAGAACTGCGCACCCTAACAGGCACAAATTTACAGGTTTCATACTCTTGCTCCTTCGGTTAATGTTAAGTAATCAAATTATCCCTTTGATGGAGGGCGCCCCGCTAACTGCTACAACAGGGAAGAAACACTGTGAAGACAATGCCGGGCGCTGCTATGGAACGAAACCTGTTCGATCCCTTTTGCTTTACGGTAGACACTCGAATGAGGTAAATATTGAAGTTTGGCCGCGGACAACAATTTTTCAGGCGTTAAAAACACTGTTCAATACCTGAAGTTGCAGCCGTTTTTCAGCACTGTGCGGCAAAATAAGTAATGGTTTTGGAAAATAAATGAGGTGAATAGAGTATTTTTGCCGGAAAACTGGGCAATCCTTTTCTCAGGGTGGTATACGGCCATCATGGAAAGCAATTAGGAATTAGGAATGAGTATCTCATGCGTTTCCGCGCGATCAGGGCAGCTTACCACTCACTGCCGCAGGCCGAAAGGGACGAAGGCTTGAAACGATATGACCGTGAAGTGGTCTATTCCTGCGGAAACCAGGAGATCGAAGAGAAGCATCGCAAGGGCCACGGCCGTATAGATGCCGAGAGCGCGGACCGGGGGATATTTCTCCCTGACCTTGGAGATCAAAAGGAAGAAGCCCGCGGTCATTGCATAGCACTCGACGGCAAATGGTGGAAATCCGAAGAACCCGAGCAGGGGCATTTCAAAAATTTTCAGGAAACCAAGATGTGGAACGGAGTATATCCATTTCGAGCCGGCCCAAAAATTCCACAGCTCCCACAAAAACCCGCAGATGGCTCCGGCCATAAGCAGAAGATAAGAGTTTCTAAGCGATCCCGTTTCCCAGTCGCGCAGAAGGGAAGGCGCCCCGAACCTGTGATTGACTGGTTCCATGAGAAATATGAAAGCGAGCCAGACCAACGGGAAAAAGTACTCCGGCCAGGCGAGCGGCAAAATGAGGCAAAGTATCCCTGCCAGGATGAAGGGTTTGTAAAGCTTTTGGGGATTGGATAGAGGCGCTGTCCTGGAATTTTTCAGCACCCCGATGAATTCCAGCAGCGCCTTTGTCGAAAAAATTCCAGGCAAAACCGTCGCATAGGCAATGGGGTATCCCGTCCATCTGGCCACGGTGTCGGATGGTATGTTTATATAATGCCAGTCCGAGAGCCGGAAATTAAATGCTTCAAAGACCTGCCACACAACAGCGGACAACGGGAGAAGCAGGAGGAATTTCCGGGGATTTTCGTAGAGGAGCGATTTTCCTCCCCGGCGATAAAGCAAAGATTCGATAAAGATAATGTAGCTCCACCAGGCAAATGAATAGTAGCCCGAATAAAAGGGTTCGAACCCGGAAAGCATGGCCAGAGTCGAGATCCCAAAGAGCAAGCCGGCCGTGAGGATCGAAAAAAGTGCCAGGGTTCGTTTGTTTTCCGGGTCCATCTCCGTGTCCTCCCAACATGAATTATTAACTGCTCCTCCGGTAATAACACGAAGATACGCTCCGGTGTATCTCACTTAAGAGGAGAACCGAAATTTTTCCGAGCAACTACATTAAGTGTTTGATTGATTGTCAAATATTTTTTAAACTATAGAATTCCGGATTGGTCAATTTCTGAAAACAAAAGATTATAATTGATTTGCCGCAGAGTGGTGAACCGCTGTGTTTTTCGCAGGAGAGCATTATATTTTTATATGCCGGGCGTTTGCGGGCCGGACGCTGTAAATCAGGAGTTTGTACTCATGGCGAAGGAAAAAGGATCTAGAGGACAACTCGTCCAACCCGAAAGAGTGGATAAAGACAGCCCTTATCCTATCATGTGCAAGGAAGGCAAGGGAGTTCGCAATTTCGCGTGCCCGAATTACGACAACTGCCTGGACAGGGCCGCCAAAGGGATGTGGGCTGGTTTTACATGTAAAGAATGCTGTTCCTACGTTCAAAAAGAAGAAGAGAATCAGAACAATCAGAGCTAGCATCGGGAGCGGGGCGCTCGATCGCTTTCCGAAGCCGGACTTCATATCATGAAAAACAAACAACCCGCCGAGACGGGTTGTTTGTTTAGATCAGTGAATACTTTATCAGGCAATGCGTTGCGGCTTCGCAGCGCATTTCAGCTTTCAGAGCTTCCTTCCGTCCCCGGAGCCTGCTGTTCGGCCTTCTTACGGGATTTTTTGGCCTTTTTCCTGGCCTTCTCACCACCCTCCGTGATCAACTCCAGCATACACATGGGGGATGCGTCGCCTCTCCTGAATCCAACCTTGACGATCCGGGTATAGCCGCCGTGCCGGTTCTGGTACCTTTGGGCAAGTTCGTCGAATACCTTGTACACAACTTTTTTTTCACGAATGATCGACAGCGCCTGCCTTCGGGAATGCAGGTCGCCGTGTTTGCCCAGGGTGATCATCCATTCGGCCCACCGCCTCATTTCCTTGGCTTTTGGCACAGTTGTGTAAATCCGTTCGTAATTGAGAAGCGAAGTGACCATATTCCGGAACATGGCGAGCCGGTGGCTCGTGGTCCGGTTCAGTTTTCTGCCGGATACTCCGTGGCGCATGGATTATTCCTGTTCCTTTCTCCTCAGTTCGATATCATCTCGGGCGGGGAAGTTATCGATCTTCATTCCCAGAGAAAGCCCCATTTCGGTGAGGATTTCCTTTATTTCATTGAGCGACTTTCGTCCAAAATTCTTGGTCTTGAGCATTTCCTGTTCGGTTTTTTGAACGAGCTCGCCGATAAAGCGGATATCTGCATTTTTGAGACAGTTTGCCGACCTGACCGAGAGTTCAAGTTCATCAACACTGCGGAAAAGGTTTTCGTTGAAAGCAGGTTCAACCCGGACTTCTTCTTCCTGGGCCTCAGTTTCCTCTTCGAAATTGATGAAAATGGTAAGCTGGTCCTTCAAGATTTTGGCAGCGTAGGCGAGTGCATCCTCGGGTTTTACGCTTCCATCCGACCAGATTTCCAGGGTCAGCCTGTCATAGTCGGTAATCTGGCCGACTCTGGCCTGTGTCACCGTATAGCTGACTTTGCGAACCGGCGAAAAGATGGCATCGATTGGAATCGTTCCGATAGGCTGGTTTTCCTCGACATTTTTTTCAGCCGGAACATATCCCTTTCCCTGCCTTATGGTGAGTTCCATTTTGAGCTTGGCGTCCTTCGCAAGGGTGCAGATATGCTGATCGGGATTCAGCACATCGACCATCGCGCCGGTCTGGATGTCGGCGGCGGTGACCTTTCCTTCGCCCTGCTTATCGATCACCAGTCGCCGAAGATTTCCGTCTCCGCTCACTCTAAAGCGCACTTCCTTCAGATTGAGTATGACGTCGGTGACATCTTCCAGAACACCCGGAATAGTTGAGAATTCGTGCAAAACGCCGTCTATCTTAACGTTCGTTATAGCCGAGCCCTGAAGAGAGGAAAGCAACACTCTCCTCAGAGCATTTCCCAGAGTAACGCCAAAACCCCTCTCCAGGGGCTCGCATTCGAACTTTCCGTAGATGTTAGGCTCTGCTGTTTCGACTTCCAAGCGCTTCGGTTTTATGAGTTCGCGCCAGTTCTTTTGCATTATTTTGTCCTCATAAAAGAGACATCACCACAGGCCGCCTCAGCCCGGAAACTCAAACGGGGCCGCCTGGACCGGTTCATCGCGGGTAAGGCCCTGCACCTCAACCCTGCACATGAACCTCCAAGGGCCCTCTGGTATCCGGAACCCTGTAACTTGCTGCTCTTCTTACTTCGAATAGAATTCAACCACCAATTGTTCCTGGACCGGCAGATTCATCTCCTCTCGAGCGGGAAACACCTTGAAAGTACCCTCGTATTTGGATGTATCGAGATCGAGCCACGCAGGAAGGCCTCTGCGCGGCAAGGCTCCCATGGATTCATTTATGATCTGCAGATTACGGCTCCCCTCCGCCACGGCAACCGTATCACCAGGTCTCAACAGATACGAAGGGATGTTTACCTTCCTGCCGTTTACCAGAAAATGATTATGCCTTACGAGCTGCCTGGCCTGGCTGCGGGAGTTTGCGAAGCCAAGCCGGTAGGCTGTATTGTCAAGCCTGCGCTCGAGCAAAACCAGAAAGTTTGTACCGGTAACCCCTCTCTGGCGTTCAGCTTCTTCGAAATAGCTTTCGAACTGCTTTTCGACCAGGCCGTAAATTCTTTTAATCTTTTGCTTTTCGCGAAGCTGGATCCCGTAATCGGAGAGCTTGCCCCTGCTTTGGCCATGCTGTCCGGGAGGGTAGTTGCGACGTTCGATCGCGCATTTGTCCGAATAGCAGCGGTCGCCCTTGAGATATAGTTTCATTGTTTCGCGGCGGCAAAGCCTGCATTGGGATTCGGTATAACGAGCCAAAATATTCCTCCTGAGGCGGTAAAACCGCAAGATGTCAGATATCAGGTCTCAGGCATCGGATGGGATTTCCGATATCCGATACCCGATACCCCGAAAGCTTTTAAACCCGCCGCCTTTTTGGGGGTCTGCAGCCATTGTGCGGAATCGGAGTAACGTCCTTAATGAACGTGATATTGAACCCTGCGGCCTGGAGCGCCCTCAGAGCGGCCTCACGGCCTGAGCCGGGACCTTTGACAAAGACTTCGATATTCTGGACCCCGTGCTCCTGGGCCTTTTTGGCGGCAACCTCGGCGGCTACCTGAGCAGCAAACGGAGTGCTCTTCCGGGACCCCTTGAACCCCTGGCTTCCCGCGCTCGACCATGAGATCGCGTTGCCGCTGATATCTGTGATTGTGATGATAGTATTGTTGAAAGTCGAGCGGATATGAGCTACCCCGTTGAGGATATTCTTGCGCTCTTTTTTCTTGGTCCTGGGTGCGGCTTTCTCTTTGGCCATTTTTGTTTACCTATGCTTTCTTGCGCTTGCCCATCACGGACCGGCGCGGACCTTTACGAGTACGGGCATTGGTGTGAGTACGCTGGCCGCGGACCGGAAGCCCCCGGCGATGCCTCAATCCCCGGTAGCAGCCAAGGTCCATCAGACGCTTGATGTTCATCGAGACTTCGGACCTGAGATCGCCCTCCACTTTCAAATGCGAGTCGATAATCTGCCTGATCGCGTTTACCTGGACTTCGTTCAGGTCGTCACTTTTGACATCGAAGCCGATCTTGGCCATTTCCAGGACTTTCCGGGACGTCGGTCTGCCGATACCGTAAATATAAGTCAGAGCGATTTCGATACGCTTACTTTTCGGTAAATCGATGCCTGCTATACGTGCCAATGTCCTACTCCTCTTAACCCTGGCGCTGCTTGTGCCTGGGATTCTCACAAATCACGCGCACATTACCGTGGCGGCGAATAATTTTGCACTTTCTGCAAATGCGCTTAACCGATGCTCGCACTTTCATTGGAAATTCCTTTCTCAGACCGCCCTTAGCCCGGCCCTCCCGCACAGGAAGAGGGGAAACGCTTCAAAACTACGACTTGGACCTGTAAGTGATGCGGCCTCGAGTCAGATCATAGGGAGAAAGCTCCACGGTTACCTTATCGCCGGGCAGGATACGGATGAAATGCATGCGCATCTTTCCGGAGATATGGGCGAGAATCCTATGGCCGTTTGGCAGCTCCACTCGAAACATGGCGTTCGGCAAGGTCTCCACTACCGTTCCTTCGACTTCTATAGCGTCCTCTTTGGCCATGCCGGATGGTTCCCCCAAATAAAATTTCGAACTTTTTATTATAAGTTATTCAAATGCGATTGTAAACTCCGTTTTCGTGCTTCGTCAGTATCCGGGGACCATCCTCAGTTACCGCTACAGTGTGTTCGAAATGTGCCGACAGCTTCCGGTCGCGCGTTACCGCCGTCCATTTATCTTCCATTATTTCTACGTCAGGCACTCCGGCATTTATCATCGGCTCTACGGCCAGCACCATTCCCGGTTTAAGCCTGATCCCCTTGCCGGGCGGACCGTAGTTGGGGATCTGCGGGCTTTCGTGTAACTGCTGCCCGATCCCATGACCGACAAATTCCCTCACTACCGAAAAACCCCGCTGCTCGACGTAATCCTGTATCGCGTGGGAGATATCGGAGAGGCGGTTTCCGGAAATAGCTTTCGAAATCCCCTCGTAAAGACTCGCCTCTGTCACCGCGCACAAGCGGGCGGCTTCTTCCGTGATCTCACCCACCGGAACCGTCAAGGCCCCATCCCCGTAGTAACCGTCAAAAACGACGCCGAAGTCCAGGCTTATGATGTCCCCATCTTTAAGACGACGCTGTTTGGACGGCATTCCATGCACAACCTCTTCGTTCACAGAGGTACACAGGGAGAATGGATACCCGTGATAACCCTTGAACGCCGGTTTTGCGTGCTTCTTCGAAGCGAGATCCTCGCTTATCGCATTTAGCTCCCAGGTCGTTATCCCCGGCTTAATATGCTCAATCAGGCGATCCAGCACCTCGGCTACAATCAGGCATGAAGTTTTGATTTTCTCAATTTCAGCTCGGGACCTGAGGATTATCAACCAAGCACCTTCCGGATTCGAAGCAAAATATCATCCATTTTGCCGACCCCGTCTATATGGCGGAGCTTGCCCTGCTTCTCATAGTACTCTATCAAAGGCTTTGTTTGCGCTTCGTAAGTTTCCAATCTGGACTTCACGGTGGCTTCATTGTCGTCCGATCTCTGGTACAACTCGCCTCCGCATTTGTCGCAGACGCCCTCCTTTTTAGGAGGATCGAACATGACGTGGAACCCGGCGCCGCAGTTTCGGCAGGTTCGCCTGCCGGTCAGCCGGCCAATCAACTCCGAGTTGGGGACCTCGACGCTGATGACGTGATCGATTTTTTGGCCCATCCCGCCGAGAATTGAGTCCAGTTCCTGCGCCTGAGCCACCGTGCGCGGAAAACCGTCAAGCATGTAGCCGCCCTTGGCGTCCGGCTGCTGAATGCGCTCTTTAACCAACCCGATCACTACGCTGTCCGGGACCAGGCCCCCGGCATCCATATATTTTTTCGCCTCCAGCCCCAAGGGAGTCCCTGCCTTCAGGGCCGCACGCAGCATGTCGCCGGTAGAGACCTGCGGAATATGATACTTTTCAACAAGCCGCTTGGCTTGAGTCCCTTTGCCGGCGCCCGGCGGTCCGAGCAAAATGATGTTCATCCTTTACCTCCCTGGCAGCGGGAAGCGAGGAGCAGGAAGACAAAATCACACCGGCTCCCTGTTTCCTGCTTCATGTTTTTTCTACCGTCGGCCCTTTATGCGACCGCTTTTGAGGAACCCTTCGTAATGGCGCGAAAGCATATGAGCTTCGATCTGGGCCAGTGTGTCCATTGCGACGCCGATTACGATCAACAGAGCGGTCCCGCCGAAGTAGAAGGGTACGCCGAATCTTTGAATCAGAATAGTAGGAAGAACACAGACCGCCGAAATATAGAGCGCGCCACCCAAAGTAATGCGGCTCAAGACCTTGTCGAGATATTCAGCGGTGGGCCTTCCCGGACGTATGCCCGGGATGAAGCCACCGTACTTTTTCATGTTGTCCGCCACATCCAGCGGGTTGAAAACGATAGCAGTATAGAAAAAGCAGAAAAAGATTATTAAGCCGACGTAGAGAACAGCGTAGAACCAGTGACCCGGGCTGAGGGCATGAGAGACCGACTGTACCCAGGGGACCTTTATAAAATTGGCCACGGTAGCCGGAAACATCATTATCGACGATGCAAAAATGGGTGGAATGACTCCAGACGCATTTATCTTGAGTGGTATATGCGTGTTTTGTCCGCCGTAGACCCGTCTTCCCACCACCCGTTTGGCATATTGGACCGGAACCCGCCTCTGCCCCCGCTCCATAAAAATAATGAAAGCTACAACCACCAGCATCATCACAGCCATGGTGAGCAGTATGAAGATGCTCATTTCACCCGCCTGAACGAGCCGTGTCGTGCTGATCAGGGCATTGGGAATTCCTGCCACAATGCCCGCAAAGATAATCAGAGATATTCCGTTTCCGATGCCGCGCTCGGTTATCTGTTCGCCAAGCCACATGATAAATGCGGTGCCGGCTGTCAGGGTGAGCACAGTTATCACTCGAAAACTCCATCCGGAAAGGAGGACCAGTGGTATGTCGCCGGGGGCGTGCTGGCTTTCCAGCCCGACTGCTATTCCGAAGCCCTGGATGGTGCTGAGAACCACAGTCCCATAGCGGGTGTACTGGGTGATTTTCTTTCGGCCCGCCTCTCCTTCCTTGCTGAGCTTTTCGAGGGTGGGGATAACGACCGTGAGGAGCTGGAGGATAATAGACGCGCTGATGTAAGGCATGATTCCGAGGGCAAAGACTGAAAAGTGGCTCAAAGCACCGCCGGAAAACATGTCAAAGAGGCCCAAAAGCGTTCCCTTGGCTGCATTGAAGTAGGCTTCCAACGCGCGGGTATTGATATAGGGGGTGGGAATGTGGACCCCAATGCGATAAACCGCAAGGAGCAGCAAAGACGCCAGGATACGGCGTTTCAGCTCGGGTATTCTCCCTATGTTCGCAAAACCGCCAAGCACTTGTTATTTTCCTTCCTCGTTATATACTGCGGGCGCCCCTAAGCGATGTCCCTGCGGAAACCGGAAGGCATCCCCCGCTCCATATTCCGTCATGCGCGTTCAGCTCTCAGCCAGGGCGTCTTGAGCGGTATCAATTCAACCTTACCGCCTGCCGCCTCGATTTTTTGAGTAGCCGAAGCGCTCGCCTTGTGTACATGAATCGTGACAGGCTGAGTAATTTCGCCGTTGGCAAGAAGTTTGACTCCATAGCGGACTTTTTTCAGCAGTCCTGCTCCGATGAAATCGAGCGGGCCGACTTCGGTCTTGCCTCCCTCCCCAGACTGAAATTTGTTCAGGTCCCCAACGTTGATTATCGAAAATTCCTTTTTGAATATATTGGTGAAACCGCGCTTGGGAATTCTGCGCTGAAGCGGCATCTGGCCGCCTTCGAACCAGGGAGGTGTCCCTCCGCCGGAGCGAGATTTTTGTCCCTTCGTACCCCTTCCGGCAGTCATCCCCTGGCCGGAACCAGAGCCGCGACCAAGGCGTTTCGTATTCTTTTTTGCTCCTGGAGGCGGAGCCAGTTCTCCGAGTCTCATATGAAAATCTCTTTGGTTTTGAGTTTTGAGTTTTGAGTTTTCAGTTTTTAGTTATGAAACCAATAACCAAAAGACTAAGAAACCACCCTTCCGGTTACTTTTCCTCTATTTTAACCAGGTGAATCACTTTCCTTAGAGCACCCAACACCTGAGGAGAGCTATAGAGGCTCACGGGTCTGTGCATGCGCGTAAGCCCGAGCGCTTGCAGGACCTTGCGGTGCTTTTCGGGACGCCCTATCGGGCTTCGAACCAGTCGTACTTGAATCGGCTTTACCATTATTGCACCTGTTTAGTTTCAAGTTTTCAGTTTTGAGTTTTTAGTTGGCTCAAAACTAAAAACCAACCTGCCAAAGACTATCCTTCTAAGCCTCTTCCAGAATATCCTTGCCTCTGAGTTTAGAAACCTGATCGATGCTGCGCAGTTTCTTCAACCCTTCGACCGTCGCTTTGACGACGTTATGCGGGTTCCTCGATCCGACGCATTTTGTCAAGATATCGTGTATACCCGTGGCTTCCATTATGGCACGAACAGCCCCGCCTGCGATGACCCCGGTACCTGGCGAGGCCGGCTTTAAAATAACCGATGAGGCGCCGAACCGGCCGAGTACCTCATGGGGGATTGTGGTTTCCTTGAGGGGCACGTCGATCATATTTCGCTTCGCCGACTCCATTCCCTTGCGTATGGCTTCAGGAACTTCGTTCGCCTTGCCCAGGCTGTGCCCTACCTTTCCGTTGCCGTCGCCCACCACCACTATCGCACTGAACGAAAAACGGCGGCCACCTTTAACCACTTTAGCCACCCGGCTTATATGGACTACTTTGTCGATCATCTGGAGCTGGCTGGATTCAACCGCTATCAATTTGACTGCCTCCGATCCCTAATGGAGTTAAAAATCAAGACCCTTCTGGCGAGCCGCGTCCGCAAGGGCCTGAACTCGCCCGTGATAGATAAAGCCGCTTCGATCGAATACGACTTTGGCAATACCTTTCTCGATGGCCCTTTGGGCAACTAGTTCCCCAACGCGTTTAGCGGCGGCCACTTTTCCCTTGACCGGCTCCATTTTTTTGTACTCGGGAGCAAGCGTGGATGCCGACACCAGGGTCGCTCCGGTTTCGTCGTTGATTATCTGAGCATAAATATGTTTATCGCTGCGAAAGACCGTCAGTCTGGGACGCGCTTCAACACCTTCGACTTTTCTTCTTATGCGCTTCTTGCGCTTCAGCCGAGCGGTATAGCGCGGATTAGTGCTGCCTGATGCCATTTGAGCTTTCCTCCGAATCTCTCGATCGCAGGGCAGGGGCCGCTCCTGCAATACAAACCGGGACAAGGCCCCGGCGCCTTTACGTTACTTTTTGGAACCGGTCTTACCGACCTTGCGATGGACCCGCTCGCCGGAGTACCGAATGCCCTTGCCTTTATACGGTTCCACCGGTCTGAGCGCCCGTATCCTGGCGGCGGTTTCACCCAGCACTTCGATATCGATTCCCTCCAGACGGACAACGTTGGACCTGTCTACACCCGCTTTTATTCCATCGGGCAGGGCGAATTGAATGGGATGCGAATAACCCAGGCTCAGGTTAAGGTTATTTCCCTGCACTTCGGCCCTGTAGCCGGTCCCCTGAATCTCCAGACCTTTGGTAAAACCTTCGCTCACGCCCTTGACCATGTTGTGCACCAGTGCACGAACCAACCCATGCGTGGAACGGGCTTCCTTGGAATCGTCCCTGCGCTTGAACTGAACGGTTTCCTTCCCAATTTCCACGTCGATACTTTGCGGGACCGGTCTCTGAAGGGTCCCTTTCGGGCCTTTGACGGTGAGCACCGAATCGCTGATAGTAACCACTACCCCTTTCGGTAAGGGTATGGGCAACTTACCCACCCGTGACATGCCATTGCTCCTTCTAAAAACAGTGAACAGTGAGCAGCGAAGAGAAAAAAGCCATTCACCATTGACCGTTCACCAGTTTCATCACCATACGGCGCAAAGCAATTCGCCGCCTACGCCTTCCTTTCGGGCCTGCTTGTCGGTCATCACGCCTCTGGATGTAGACAGGATGGAGATCCCCATTCCATTCATTACCCTGGGTATATGGTCGTGGCCCACATACATGCGACGGCCCGACTTGCTGACCCGCTTCGCTCCGACCAACGCGCCTTCTCTGCCGTCGCCGTACTTTATATGGACTCGGAGGACCCCCTGTTTTTCGTCCCTGATATATTTGTAATTTTTTATATATCCCTCTTCCTTGAGTATACGGCACAAACTTGCCTTCATGCGGGAAGCGGGTATATCCACCTTGTCAAACCGTGCTTTCTGCGCGTTGCGAATACGGTTGATGAAGTCGCCTATCGGGTCCGATACCATCATTTTTCGATCTCTCCTGATTCGAAGAGTTTCCGGCGGTCAGCGAAGCACGAGGTTCGCTCAGCCCGCCCCACTCCTACCAACTGGCCTTGACCACGCCGGGAAGTTCGCCTTTGAGGGCCATATTGCGGAAGCATATACGGCAGATTCCAAACTTGCGTAAGTAGGCTCGAGGCCGCCCGCACACCGGACAACGGTTGTATGCGCGCGCCTTGAATTTGGGAGTTGCTTTTGCTTTTGCTATCAAAGACTTTTTAGCCAAAGAGGGCCTCCTTCTCAGCGCTTGAACGGCATGCCCATCAGGGCGAGAAGCGTTCTTGCCTCATCGTCCGTCTTGGCAGTCGTAACTATGGTGATGTTCATCCCTTTTATCTTATCGATCTTGTCGTAGTCTATTTCCGGGAAAATAATATGTTCCTTTATTCCTAGGGTGTAGTTGCCTCTGCCGTCCAGAGCTTTCGGAGAAATGCCGCGGAAGTCGCGAACACGCGGCAGGGCTACGTTGACCAGCTTATCGAAGAACTCATACATCCGGTTGCCCCTGAGAGTAACCATGCAGCCGATCGGCATGCCCTTTCTCAGCTTAAAGGCAGCAATACTCTGGCGCGCTCGAGTGATAACCGGCTTCTGACCGCTTATCTGCGCCAGTTCGGCCGAGGCGGAATCCAGGATCTTCACATTCTGAATAGCTTCCCCAAGCCCCATATTGATTATGATCTTGGAAATCCTGGGAATTTGCATCGGGCTCTTATAACTGTACTGCTCCCTGAGCTTGGGAGCAATTTCCTGATGAAACCTGTCTCGCAGAACTGCCATTTTACCTCCAGTGCGTTCGGTGAGCGCCATAAAGATGCGCCCACCCTACGTGGCGGACGTCCCTAGTCGATGAGTTCCCGGCATTTTTTGCAATACCGGACTTTGCGTTCATCATCGAGCACTCGATAGCCCACCCTGGTCGGGTCCGTGCACTTGGAACAAATCAACATAAGATTGGAAATCTGAATCGGGGCTTCCCTTTCAAGGATGCCTCCCTGCCTCGTCTGTTGATTCGGCTTCATATGTCGCTTGACCATGTTGAGTTTTTCCACGATCGCCCGCTCTTTTTTGGGAATTACCCTCAGGACCTTACCGCTTTTTCCCTTGTCCTTGCCGGCGATTACCTTCACCGTATCGTTTTTCTTTATATGATAACTCTGATGCTTCATCGCGTGAGACCTTTTCGCTAAAGAACTTCCGGAGCGAGCGATATAATCTTCATAAACTGTTTGGCCCTGAGTTCCCTGGCCACCGGTCCGAAAATACGGGTGCCGATTGGTTCCTTCGCCTGGTTGATCAGGACCGCCGAGTTATCGTCGAACTTAATGTAGGAACCATCCGGGCGGCGAACCTCTTTTTTCGTGCGAACGACAACCGCCTTGAGCACATCGCCCTTCTTGACTTTCGCGTTGGGAATGGCTTCCTGGACAGACACGACTATTATGTCGCCCACCGAAGCGTATCGTCTGCGGGTCCCGCCCAGTACCTTGATACAGTAAAGCCGCTTGGCCCCGGAATTATCAGCGGCGTTCAATTGAGTTTCCGCTTGGATCATTTCTTACTCCAAATCTCTTCAGCCAGGGAGCAAGAAGCAGGGAGCTTAAATCCTTTCCCGCTTCCAACCGCCACTGCCCGCGTCTATTTCTTAGAAGGCCGCTTTCTCCAGTATTTTGACAACGAGCCAGCGCTTTTCCTTGCTTATCGGCCTGCTTTCTTCGATAAGCACCTGGTCTCCAACGGAGCAAGCATTCTGCGGATCGTGGGCTTTAAAGGTGTTTCTGCGCCGAACGAACTTGCGGTATTTAGTATCTTGAATCAGCCGTTCGACCATCACCACGACGGTCTTTTCCATTTTGTTGCTCATTACCTTGCCGACTCGAGTCTTCCTGGTAGATTTGAGTTCTTGTTCCATGATGCCTTTCTACCCTTATGCTCAGGCTTTTCCGTCCATCTCGGACAAAATCGTGAGAATCCGCGCCATGTCCTTCCTATTCTTGGGGAGTTGGGCGGTGTTGTCCAGTTGCCCGGTCGCATGTTGAAACGTGAGATTGAACTGGGCTTCCCGGATCTCGCTGAGCTTTTGAATCAACTCATCCCTGGTCATTTCCCGCAAAGCGCTCGGTTTCATAGTACATCCTGCCTCGAAACAAAACGTGTGGGCACCGGAAGTTTGTGAGAGGCCAGATTCAGCGCCTCACGCGCAATGGTTTCAGTTACGCCCTTTATTTCGTATAAAACTCGGCCCGGCCTGACAACAGCCATCCATCCTTCAGGAGCGCCCTTGCCTTTTCCCATTCGAGTTTCGGCGGGCTTCTTCGTGAAAGGTTTGTCCGGGAATATTCGAATCCAAACCTTGCCTCCACGCTTTACGTGGCGCGTAATGGCGACGCGGGCGGCCTCAATCTGCCTGGCCGTTACGTAGCCGGGCCCAAGGGCCTTCAGCCCGAAATCGCCAAAGCTGACCTCGCTTCCCCGGTATGCAGCGCCCCTCATGCGGCCCTTCTGCACTTTTCGGAATTTGACTCTTTTTGGAGCTAGCATTTTACTTCTCCCACAATATCGACAGAGTTGGGGCGGGAAATCGGAAAATCGATCGGTTCTTCCGATTCCTTATCCGCCATCCGGTCCTCCGTTACGGCAGCACTTCCCCTTTAAATATCCAGACCTTCACGCCGATGATGCCGTAGGTGGTCCTGGCAAGGGCCGTACCGTAATCTATGTCGGCACGGAGGGTATGGAGAGGGACCCTGCCTTCACGATACCATTCACGCCGAGCCATTTCGGCCCCGCCCAGCCGGCCAGCGGAGGCGACCCTCACGCCCTTGGCCCCAAACTTGAGAGCTGAGCTGACGGCCCTTTTCATTGCGCGACGGAATGCCACGCGTCTTACAAGCTGAAGAGCTATATTTTCGGCAACCAGGGTAGCGTCGAGTTCGGGACGGCGAACTTCCTGGATATCTATGAGGACTTCCCGCTTGAATCTGCGCTCCAGATCGCGCCTGAGAACCTCGATTTCAGCGCCCTTCTTGCCGATAACAATTCCCGGGCGCGCAGTGTGTATCCGGATCTTTACCTTGTTGGCGGCGCGCTCGATCTCCACCCTGGAGATACCTGCGTGGAACAGCCGCTCTTTCACGTAATCCCGGATCTGCCGGTCTTCAAATACAAGCGTGGAATAGCCCTTTGTCGCAAACCATTTTGAATCCCAGGTCTTAATGACGCCGAGCCGGAACCCTGTCGGATGAACTTTCTGTCCCAAACGCCACCTCCAATATCGGTCAAATTATTTCAATTTATTTTATCTCATCCAATACGACCGTTATGTGGCTCGACGGCTTGATTATCTTGGTCGCCCTGCCCATCGCCCTCGGGCGAAACCTCTTGAGCCGCGGCCCCTGGTCGATCTTTATTGTCTTAATGTAAAGCTTCTCCAGCTCGCCCGCTTTGGTATTTTCAGCGTTTGCCATGGCCGAGCGGAGCACCTTTGTAATGAGCCGGCCGCTTTTTTTGGGTGTAAACCTGAGCAGGATCAAGGCCTCGTCGACTTTTTTGCCACGGACCATATCGGCGACCAGGCGAGTCTTCTGCGCGGAAACCCGCAGGTATTTGCTAACGGCTCGCACTTCCATTATTTTTTCCCTTTTACTTTGGTCTTCTTGTCTCCGGCATGACCGTAGAAGGTCCTCGTCGGAGAGAACTCACCCAGTTTGTGTCCAACCATATTTTCACTGACGAAAACCGGAATGAATTTCTTGCCGTTGTGCACGGCAAGGGTGATCCCGACGAACTCGGGCAGGATGGTTGACCTGCGCGACCAGGTCTTTATGACTTTCCGATCACCTATATCTTTGGCTTTAGTGATCTTTTCTACCAGGTGTCCGTCTACAAATGGCCCTTTTTTTAAAGACCGAGGCACTTTATCCTCCTCTTGGAGTTCCTGTTTTCAATCAACTTTCAACTCAAAACCAAAAACTGAAAACTAAATTATTTACGGCGATGAATTATGAACTTATCGCTCTGCTTGGACGAGCGAGTTCGATACCCTTTTGTGGGAATACCCCACGGAGTACATGGATGACGCCCTCCGGAACTCCTTCCTTCGCCGCCCCCCATCGGGTGATCCACCGGGTTCATCGCAACCCCGCGCACGTGGGGTCTTTTGCCTGTCCAGCGCGTACGCCCGGCTTTCCCGAGCGAAATGTTCTCGTGATCGATATTGCCAACCTGGCCGACGGTGGCCTTGCACTCAACAGAAATCATGCGCATCTCGCCCGAAGGCATGCGCAGAGTAGCATACTTTCCTTCGCGGGCGATCAACTGAGCACTCGAACCTGCCGAACGCGCCAGTTGCCCCCCTTTGCCCGGCCTCATTTCTATATTGTGCACGACGGTGCCCAGCGGCAGGTTTGCCAGCTTGAGACAATTGCCCGGTTTTATGTCGGAATCGGGTCCGGTCATGACCTTGTCTCCGGCTTTGAGCCCGACAGGGGCAAGAATGTAGCGCTTTTCTCCGTCGGCATAATACAGCAGGGCGATATGCGCAGAGCGGTTGGGATCGTATTCGACGGTGGCTACTCTAGCCGGAATTCCTTCTTTGTCGCGCTTGAAGTCGATAATACGATAGCGCCGCTTGTGACCGCCTCCACGCTGCCACGCTGTAACGCGGCCGGCATTGTTGCGGCCGCCGGTTTTGCGCAAGGGCTGGATCAGGCTCTTCTGCGGCCTGTCGGTCGTAATTTCCTCGAATGTGGCATATGTCTGAAATCGACGGCCGGCTGAGGTCGGTTTCACTTTCCTGATTCCCATTATAACTCCTCGTAGCGAGAAACGGGGACCGGGGAGCGCGAATAAAACCGGTTTTTTCTTCCTGCTCCCTGCTCCTTACTCCGATTCTTTCTCCTAGACGCCTTCGAAAAACTCGACTCGCTGTCCCTGTTTGACGGTTACAATAGCTTTTTTCCAGTCAGGCGACTTCGTAAAGTGTCGGCCGACCCTTTTTAGCTTCCCCTTCATGCTCAAAGTGGCCACATCGAGGACGTTGACCTTGAAAATCTTTTCAACCGCTTCCTTGATCTCGATCTTGTTGGCCCGCCGGTCCACTTCGAAGAGAAGCTTGTTTCTCTGGTCTTTTTCCGTGGTGCTCTTCTCCGTTACCAGGGGACGTTTCAATATCCGGTATGCCTTAGGGTTCATGCCAGCGCCTCCTCGATCCTGCTTACACACTCCCTGCTGAGGACCACCGCATGATAGTTAAGCAGATCGTAAACATTCAGGCCTTCCGAGCGCAAAACCTTAACGTTTGGAATATTGCGGGCGGATTTTTCTATGATTTCGTCATGCTCGGGAAGCACGACGAGGGTCTTGCCGAGTTCGAACCGGTCGAGCAGGTCTACAAAGTCCCTGGTCCGGATCTTTTCAAGCTTGAACGAATCGATCACCTTGAAGCCGGCATCGAGCACTTTCTGGCTGAGGGCCATCTTGAGCGCCAGGCGCCTGACTTTTTTGGGGACTTTCATCTCGTAGTCCCTCGGCTGGGGGCCGTGAGCTGTCCCGCCTCCCCGCCAGAGGGGGGAACGGCTGGTTCCCGCCCGAGCACGCCCGGTGCCCTTTTGCCGCCAGGGCTTCTTGCCTCCGCCGGACACTTCGCTCCGGCCCTTGGTCTTCGCAGTCCCAGCCCGGCGTTTGGCCAGTTGATAGACCACGACCTCATGGAGTACATGAGTTTTGACAGGCACGCCGAATATAGCGTCACTCAGTTCCAGTTGGCCTGTCACTTCGCTGTTCAGGTTATAAACATCCACAGTTGGCATGGTAATCCTTACGAAATTTCCGAAAATCCGTCAGGCATTCACCGGAGCGCCTTTATTTCACCCGGTTGGTCTTGCGAATGATCACGATCCCGTTCTTTGAGCCCGGAACCGCGCCATGGATCAACAACAAGTTGTCCTCAGGACGGACGTCAACGACCCTGAGGTTCAAAACGGTCGTGCGCTTATTGCCTTTTTGTCCGGGCATTTTCTTGCCCTTGATGACTCGTCCTGGGTAAGTGGCCATGCCGGTCGAACCAGGCTCACGGACGTTCTTGGAGCCGTGGCCGCTGGGTCCCCGCTGGAACCTCCAACGTTTGATGGTCCCGGCATATCCCTTGCCTTTGCTTTTCCCGATTATGTCCACACGATCGCCAACCTCAAATATTTCGGCCAGCACCTGGTCACCCAGGTTGTGTTCCGAAGGACTTTCAGCCGGGATTTCTCGAAGGACCTGGAAATAGCCTTTTCCCGCCTTGTCCAGGTGGCCCTTGATCGGCCGATTCACGCTTTTGGGCTTCTTCGTTCCAAAGCCTATCTGCAAAGCGGCGTATCCGTCTTTTTCAGGGGTCTTTACCTGCGTTATCGTGCACGGACCCGCCTCGACGAGAGTCACCGGATGGACGGACCCGTCGTCTGCGAAGATCTGTGTCATGTCAAGTTTGCGTCCTATAATTGCCGTAATCATGAGCTGTTGCTTTCTTTCACGGGTGAGGCCACAAAGAAGCGGAGCGTGGTCTCGACCCCGACGCCGTTTTGAATCCTAGAGCTTGATTTCGACATCGACCCCGGCGGACAAATCCAGTTTCATGAGGGAATCGACCGTTTGCTGGGTCGGGTCCAGGATGTCGATCAGGCGCTTGTGGACACGAATCTCAAACTGCTCTCGCGACTTTTTGTCGACGTGAGGAGAACGTAAAACGGTGTACCGATTGATCTTCGTTGGAAGCGGTATCGGTCCGGCCACGCGAGCGCCGGTTTTTTTCGCCGTCATCACGATCTCGTTTGTGGATAGATCGAGCAGCTTGTGATCGTAAGCCTTCAGCCGGATGCGAATTCTTTGATTCGTCACCATTTGTTTTCCTATCAAATAGACAACCGGAGCCAGACTCCGGTTGCCCTGTTGCGAAAACAAAAACTATTGAAGTATCTCGGTAAGGACACCCGCGCCCACGGTGCGGCCTCCTTCACGAATAGCGAATCGCAGCTCTTTTTCGAGCGCGACGGGAGTAATGAGTTGCACCTCACAACTGATATTGTCGCCGGGCATGACCATTTCGACCCCTTCAGGCAAGGTCATAACACCCGTAACGTCAGTAGTTCTGAAATAGAACTGCGGCCGGTAGCCGGGGAAAAACGGCGTATGCCGCCCGCCTTCCTCTTTTTTCAGTACGTAGACTTCCGCCTTGAACTTGGTATGAGGGGTAATCGAACTGGGTTTTGCAACGACCTGGCCGCGCTCGACTTCTTCCCTTTTGGTTCCGCGCAAAAGCACGCCTATATTGTCGCCCGCCTGGCCCGAATCCAGGGTCTTGCGGAACATTTCAACCCCCGTGCAAACTGTCTTAAATGTAGGTCGGAATCCGACAATTTCAACCTCATCGCTGACTTTGACAACACCGCGTTCGACCCGGCCCGTGACAACCGTTCCGCGGCCCGAGATGGAGAAAACGTCTTCGATGGGCATGAGGAAAGGCTTGTCGATGTCGCGCACAGGGTCCGGAATGTATGCGTCTATTGCTTCCATCAGTTCGAATACGCACTTGGCTT